>LSQX01328653.1_pt3 | contig 26746 bp, 22 predicted proteins | sample 654561 | NCBI WGS metagenome assembly LSQX01 (sample SAMN04489861, study PRJNA283612) | anaerobic digester metagenome | isolation source: 4 biogas reactors fed with cattle manure at either 37C or 55C with and... | place: Denmark: Kongens Lyngby | collected 2014
CTTAACGTTATGAAATATTTATTAAAACTAAATTTATGTATTGCATTTATTCCTTTAATTGCCATAATTGTATCAGGTTGTAGCAAAAGCAATGATGATATTCAAAACAGTCTAAATGGTAAGACATCCGCTGTATTTAATTCTTCGAAAAACTATGGCACCATGACTGACCAAGATGGAAATGTTTACAAAACGATTACTATTGGCACACAAACATGGATGGCAGAAAATTTAAGAACAACCAAATACAACGACGGCACAGCTATCCCCAATGTAACTGATAGTATAGCATGGGCGGCCTTAACAACAGGAGCATTTTGCAATTACAAAAACACTACCAATGACGTTTTCATTGCCACTTATGGTAGATTGTACAATTGGTATGCAGTGAATAGTGGTAAACTTTCACCTGCAGGCTGGCATATTCCAACAATGGACGAATTTAATATATTAAGCGCCTATCTCGGCAATGGAAGTGTAGCCGGAGGTAAAATGAAAGAAACCGGCACAACACACTGGAATTATTATAATCAAAACATTGGTGCAACCAATGAAAGTGGTTTTACGGCTTTGCCTTCAGGTGGTCGATTAGATATTTATTCCATGTCCAGATATGAGTTCAAAGACCTGGAAACTAATAACTATTTGTGGTCTGCAACATCTTACACTGTATCATCAACAATTTGTCATATCTTAAACTCCTATGATGTTATTTCCTATTTCACAACATACAATAGGGCGTTTGGCCTTTCGGTGCGGCTAATTAAAAACTGATTATGAGATTCATTAAAAACTGCAATATCAATAAACTTTTCAATAATGATATACACAAAAAAAGTGTAGAAGTAAAATGTTTAAAAATGAATATTCCAAAAATTAAACGTGAGATTATTCCATATATGTTCTAATGCTCATCAAACAATTAATTAAAATTTCACAGTCGCTAACACGGAAAATGCTATGAAAAGCAATCGCCCCGGGCAAACAAAGGTAAATAATATTCTTCACCTATAAACTTCTTAAAAAATCCTATAAAATCACACTGCGGACCCTGGGTCAGTAAAGTTCGTCTGCCGCAATCACTTGTCATTTTTTATAGTAAGGGTACGTATGCTATGGGTTGTAATCATTTAGTTACATGCTGATTACTACCAGAGGAACCGTACCAATACTCTTGAGAAGGAATATCTTTACAAACGTCGTCATGCAATTATGGAACACCCGTATGGAACTATAAAACGGCAATGGGGATACAGCTATATTCTACCCAGGAATAGAATAAACAGGGCAAGCGCAGATGCAGGACTTATGTTTATTGCCTGCAATCTCAGAAGAATTAATAATATTTTGACCATGAATGTGCTGAAGGAGTATCTGAGGATACTTGCGTCATTGTTTTTGGGCATTTTTAGTCACACAGAAACATTTTTAAGGACTTTTACCGAAATAAATATTCCTTCCCTGGTTTTTGTGAAAGCAGATTATCGTTCCGGAAAGCTCAGGAAAATTAATTTGATGAGGCTTACCCAACGGTAATCAGGAAGTTTTTAGACAGACTGCCGTTAGCCTTAACTTTGACGATTTGTGCACAAATTCAGCTTCCTTGAATTTCTGCTATTAATTTGTTAATTACTCCACAAAGACAAATGACAAATAAAAAAGCTTATTATAATTTTTGGAAATATCAATATTATGTAATAACATTGTAATTACATAATAATCTAATAAAGCATGGAAGTATCAGTTGTAAAAATTGGCAATTCGAGGGGAATAAGGTTCAGCAAAACCATTATTGAGAGGTATAATATCCGTGATACTGTTGAAATGATTCTGGATAAAGAGCATATCATTATCAAACCCCTTGCTAAACCAAGAAAAGGATGGGATAAAGCATTCATTGAAATGCATGCAAACGATGATGATAAACTCATTATGCCAGACATTTTCGAAGAAGAAAACCTTGAAGAATGGAAATAAGACAGTATCAAATCATTCTTGTTAACCTCGATCCAACCATTGGTAGCGAGATAAAAAAAACAAGACCCTGTGTTGTGATTTCACCCGACGAAATGAACAACCACTTAAGGACTGTTGTAATTGCGCCAATGACAACTAGTTCCAAAAAGTATCCTACCCGAGTTGAGATAAAACATGACAACAAAATTGGATGGATAGTGCTTGATCAGATCAGAACAATTGATAAACAGCGTATTATTAAGGATCTTGGAAAACTTTCGAGACCCGAAATTAAAGAGGTCAAAGCCATTCTAAAAGAGACTTTCGTTGATTAATTATAAAAAATAAAAAGCTAAGGCTAGCACGGACAATGCTATGAAAAGCAATCGCCCCGGGCCAAGAAAGGTAAATAATAATCTTCGCCTATAATGTTTTGGAACCAGGGTTTTTTATTATTTGACTTGAGGGCTCAGTTAGTCAGGAATAAAAGAAGGCAGCACCCCCTTGATGTTTATTCCATTGTGCTATTATGGAATTTTATGCTCGCTGCAAATCTACCGTAGGTAGTACAAAGAAAGAGATGCCACCTGACCAAAATTCAGAAATCTTTCAGAATTACACAAATATATTCTAATCAGGTAATGTAAGTTAGAGATACACAATCAAATAGATATCTTAATCTGCAATCCCAAAATCCCATATTAACCTAATCCAGAGAACCTGGGGATAATATATTGAATCACTAATTTGTTTCAGTATAGTTTTAGCAGGAGGTAGGATGAAAAAGCGCATACAGTCATTTATTGCTTGTTTGCGCTTCTTTTTTTAGTAGTCCCACCAGGAATCGAACCTGGATTTAAGGTTTAGGAAACCTCCGTTCTATCCATTGAACTATAGGACCATGCAAGAGGGAGCACAAAATTAGAGATTTTTTTGTCAATACAAAAATATTATATGGCACCATCCGGCAGCATAATGAGGAGAAAAAGCACAGGGCATAGAGCACAGTGCACAGAGCACATCGAAGCGAAGCATAGATTCCGCGACAGCGGAAGAGCACAAGGGAAAATGGCATGGAACAGTGAACTGGAAACGTTGAGGTGATTATATGTTAGAGAAAGGAGAATCTGAAGTCAGTGGCAGCTAAACCACAGATATATAGCTACATAAAGCCCCCTTTAGGGGGTGGAGGGTTAGAAAAAGCACAGGGCATAGAGCACAGTGCACAGAGCACATTGAAGCGAAGCATAGATTCCGCGACAGCAGAATGCATGACCTGCACGACTCTGACTCAAAACAACATTTTGTATAATCAATTATCTTTCATATTTTCACTTCTTCAATTTATCATGAATGAGCTGGATTGATATAGTGATCCTTATTATACTGGGGATAGCAGTAGTAAGGGGCTTTATTGACGGATTTGTGCGAGAGATAGCTGCCCTGGCTGCACTCATCCTGGGTATATGGGGCGCTATTAAATTCTCAACCTTCACGGCAGGGAAACTCTATGAATGGTTCGATATGTCAGGCCAGTTTGTCGGGATAATAGCTTTCCTGATAACTTTCGGAGTCATTGTCATTGTAATACATTTTGTGGGTATAGTCGCCGATAAAATTATCCGGGCAGTATCCCTGGGATTACTGAATAAATTACTTGGAGGGCTGTTCGGTTTTATAAAATATATTCTTATTCTCAGTGTGATCTTCTCCATAATAAATGCTATCAACGCAAGAAGACCATTCATGAACAGCGAGACAATGGCCAAATCAAAATTATATTCTCCTATCTCTGATATAGTACCCGCTATCTTCCCTGTCCTCGGGGAAGGCAATTTCAGAAAAAGCTTTGACAGATTAAAACCCAGTCCTGAACCGGAAGAGCAATCAAGAGATATAATTATATAAACGTCTTTACTATATTTGCACTTCTCAAATCAGGCTTTATGAATTTTGTCGAAGAATTAAAATGGAGAGGTATGATACACGATATCATGCCGGGCACAGAAGAATTACTCAGTAAAGGCAGAGCTGCCGGTTATGTGGGTTTCGATCCCAGTGCCGACTCTCTTCATATCGGTCATCTGGTACAGGTCCTCCTTCTTGTTCATTTCCAGAGAGCAGGTCATGTGCCTGTCGCTCTCGTAGGTGGTGCCACAGGGATGATAGGCGATCCTTCAGGCCGTTCGGAAGAGAGAAATCTTCTCGATGAGGCAACATTGAGAAAGAACCAGGAAGGGATAAAAAACCAGCTGGCTAAATTCCTTGATTTCAGTGAGACAAGGGAGAACAAAGCTCTTATGGTCAATAATTACGACTGGATGNNAACTATATGATGGCAAAGGATTCTGTCAAAAAAAGACTGGGTTCGGATATAAGGGAAGGGATGTCTTTCACAGAATTCTCTTACCAGCTGGTACAGGGCTATGATTTTCTTCATCTGTATAATGAAGTGGGTTGTCAGTTACAGATGGGAGGTTCCGACCAGTGGGGAAATATTGTCACAGGCACAGAACTTATTCGCCGTAAGACAGGAGGAGAGGCTTTTGCCCTCACTTCTCCGCTTATCACCAAAGCGGATGGAACGAAGTTTGGAAAGACCGAGTCGGGTAATGTATGGCTCGACCCTGAAAAAACTTCTCCTTATCATTTTTATCAGTTCTGGCTGAATACTTCCGACGAGGATGCCGAAAAATACATCAAGATCTTCACTATTCTTCCGCCTGAAGAGATAAGAGAGCTGACAGAAAAACATAAACAATCTCCTCATGAACGCTTATTACAGAAAAAGCTTGCCGAAGAGATAACGGTTATGGTTCATTCAAGAGATGAATATGATTCAGCTGTCGAAGCTTCACAGATATTATTCGGAAGAGGGACAACTGAATCACTGAGGAAGATGAACGAAAACACTTTCCTTTCAGTTTTTGACGGTGTACCGACTTTTGATGTAAGAGAAGGTTTTATAAAAGACGGAATAACATTCTCTTCCTTATGTGCTGAGCAAACAAAAGTCTTTCAGTCGAAAGGTGAACTGCGGCGGTTGGTGCAGGGAGGAGGAGTTAGTCTTAATAAGGAGAAGATCAATGATCCTGATCTTATTATAAGTACTAGCCAGCTTCTGAATAATAAATACCTTCTTGTTCAAAAAGGGAAGAAGAATTACTATCTGATACGAGTTGTTCAGGTCTAACGCAGATCGGCTGCAATAATAGAGACATCGTCAAAGAGATATGGGTTTGAATCCGGAATACCAAGGGAACTGATCATTTTGCGCAGGTTCATCTCAACAGGATCGCTGTTGGTTATGTGACGTACTATCTCTTTTGTCCCAATATCTTTCCCGTCATCTCCTTTCAGTTCTGACAGGCCGTCGGTATAACATATTATCTTCGAATGAGCAGTAATTACAATCTCTGTTGTGCTTATTTCGGGTATCTCGTCGAGCATGCCCAGACCTACACACGATGAAGTAAGATGGGTGATATCGCCCGTTTCAGTGTTGTAGAGAACAGGGGCATTATGAGCTGCGTTAATATATTCCAGTACCTTTTTTCCGGCATCGTAACGTGCAAGGAAAAAAGTGATAAATCTTTCTCCTGCTGCATTTGAGTTAACAATGTCATTGAGTTTATGGATGAGCGAAATGAGGCTGGTATCGGCTGAGAGAAGAGCTCTCAGGCTGGCCTGGAAATTAGACATAAGGATGGCTGCAGAGATACCTTTTCCCGAGACATCGGCAATACACAAACCTGTTTTGTCCTGTGACAGGCTCAGGCAATCATAATAATCTCCTCCCACCTCATAATGAGGATGATAGAAGCCGGTAACCACTATATGACGAGTATTAGGCATATGGCTGTTATCCGGGATAAGCATCTTCTGCATCCTAGACGCCAGTTCGAGTTCCTTTTTGATAGCTTCCTGCCGCAGGCTCTCATTATGCAGGCGGATATTTTCAATAGCCACAATTATAATATTGGATATTGTCTGAATGAAAGTAAGATGTTTGAGTACAGGACTCATCCCTTCACCTTCCTCTTCAATATCGCCTATGAAGATAAAAGCCAGATGGATATTATTATTGAAAACGGGCACTATAATATCTACTCCTTCAAATCCCATGTCGGATGACACATAGCTGATATCGTCAAGGTGAAGGAGGGATTCTTCTACATCAATTTTTTCCAGGGTAGGGGAGAATCCGCCGTTCATTAGACATTCCCAGTTATCTGATCTTTTGAAGATGAGTATCTTCCCAATGCCCAGGTCGTCTCTGAGAATGGATTCATATTTATTTAGCAGCTGATCAGTAGGGAGATTGGCATTTATCGACGTGGTAATATCCAGAAGCGCATCGAGCTTGAATTTTAAAACCTTTAATCTGTCGTTCAATAACCTTTTATCTCTCATTAGAATATATGTCAGCCTTTGTCCCGTTCCACATAAGCCTTTGCGCGGGTATCTATTTTTATTTTATCTCCTGTATTAATGAAGAGAGGTACCATTACTATACTTCCGTTTTCAACTTTTGCCTGTTTATAGGCATTGGTAGCAGTGTCACCTTTAACTCCGGGTTCGGAATACACAACTTCCATAACCACAAACTGTGGAAGCTCAACCGAAAGAACACTCTCTGTATCGGCATGAACAACCATCTCAACAGTCTGTCCTTCCATGAGAAACTCGGGGTTATCGATAAGGAATTCTTCGACATGTATCTGTTCAAAAGTCTCACAGTGCATGAAATAATATCCTATCTCATCCTTATAAAGATATTGGTAAGGTCGCCTTTCAACCCTTGCAACATTTACTTTTGTACCGGAAGAAAAAGTGTTGTCAAGGACTCTTCCTGTTTTGATGTTCTTAAGTTTTGTTCTTACAAAAGCCGGTCCTTTACCCGGTTTTACATGTTGAAATTGTACAATGGTATAGAGGTCGTTGTTGTATTCAATAACCAATCCGTTCCTGAAATCTGCAGTAGTAGCCATAAATATGTTTGTAATATAAGTATTAATATCTTATCTCGAGCGGGTAAACCAGGTTTTCATAATGTACCAGTTCAACCATAAAAGCTCCGACAAAGATATTAAAACGAATTTTAACCGGTAAAAAATTTTTATCGGCAGAGAACCAGATGGAAACATCTTCCTGTGTTTTAAACAGTCTGCCTACTTCGGTCACAGGGTTGAATTTATAGGCTTTTATCTTACCGGCTTTTGTTTTAACAATTTCAGTCCCTTTATATTTAAGTATGACAGGATATAGTTCGTCTGTGAACCATGTTGTGATAGTAAATGAATCGTCAATAGACATCTCATGCATTCCGGGTAGTATTCTGTTACGGAACCAGTAGAAGCATGACAGGATATCATGTATCCCCTGTTGGGTAATATGTATCCCTGAAGCCTGACTTGTTAATATGGCAGAATCCTGCCTCGTTTTATGATCAAAGAGTACTTCATTATACCTTTTGTAATTCCCTTCGCTTATATTCCTTACTGATTTAAGCGGCAGTTCAGTCGCAGGATTGATATAACTTTCGTATATATCCCTTACTTCATAAAAAACATCGACTAGTCCCACTGTTCTCCCATCGAGAACTGAATGCCATGCCTCAATGCCATTGACAGTATCTCTTGAGAGTTGAAGGCTTACCTCTCCGCCTTTCAGTAAACCATAGTGTATTGTATAGAAGATCTTTTCTCCGGGCTGATACGTTGTGATCTGTCCTTTGGCATAAGCAAAGAAAAGTGAAAAAAGGCAGAAAAATATTGTTTTTTTCATCATTGTTTATCATCAACGAACAATTTCCGGACCAAATTATTATTTTAAAATATTTTTGACAGGTAAGGTAGTCAGAAAATCTTTTAGATAAAATGGTTCAAAATAAGCTATATCTTCCAGTTGTTTGTTTTTCAGAGCTATATATGCAGGTTTTTGCATATATGAAGCAGATATTCTGAAATCGTCTTCGATGATAATATTTTCACGCCTGATGACATTCCGGCATTTATCTGCTCCGTTACCGAAGAGGAAAATACGTGATGAAGGAGGCAGGTCTGTGAAGGAATCCGGTCCTATCACTTCAGCGCGGGTATCAAGCACTGTATTGCCTGCAGTGTCGATAACAGAATAATAGATCTCCATCCTTCTTGCATCAATAGCAGGGCAAAAAAGGTCGTCTTTTCTGATCTTATGTTTTTCTTTAAAGCAAGTTATAAAACCGTAATACATTGAAAGGGTTGTATCGATCCCGATTAGGGGTACAGATGAAGCATAGGCCAGCCCTTTTGCAGTGGAGACACCTATCCGGAGTCCGGTATATGATCCGGGACCCTTACTTACAGCAATAGCCTCAAGATCTGCAACTTTTATTCCGGCCTCTTTCAGGATGTCTTCAGTCAGAACGGTAAGTGAACTGGCATGGGATCTCTCCAGGGTACTTTCTTTCAGGCCTCTTATACTGTCTTCATTGCAGAGTGCAACTGAACAAATATCTGTAGCTGTCTCAAGACAAAGTATCATATTATCAGGAAGATTATACGGGTATTATTATTCGTAAAGATCATCTTTTTCAACGATCTCAACAAGGGAACTGTCGGATAGTTTCCTGCTGATGGCGCTGAAAGGGGCTGAGATAACCATTACACTGTCTTTCAGACCTGATATGATCTCTATGTAGTTATTATCCTGAATACCTGTCTCAACGTCTTTGGCAAAAGCATATTCTCCGTCTGTTGCAAAGGTTATTGTCCGTATTTCTTCATCTGATGTTGATATGATATTTGTAGTGTCAGTACGTGTTGTTACCGATTGTATAGGCACAGTAAGGATATCTTCTTTTGTTTCTGTCCGGATATCAACGGTTGTTGACATACCCGGTCTGAAAGGATTTTGTCCGTCATTTGCAAGGTTATTGTAGGATTCAGGAAGGATAAATATTTTAACATCAAAATTTGTTACCTGGTCGGCCGATGTACCGGTTGTTTTTGCAGAATTTGCTATTTCTGTTACTATACCTTTGAATTTATGGTTCAGATAGGCATCCACTTCAATTATTGCAGTATCGCCTGTGCTGACTCTGACAATATCGTTTTCATTCACTTCCACCTGGGCTTCCATACGTGACAGGTCAGCTATTCTGAGTATCTCTGTTCCTGCCATAAGATTTGTTCCTGCCACCCTTTCGCCGAGTTCTACGAGAAGCATGGAGACTGTACCGGCCATAGGTGCATTGATAGATGTTTTAATGAGGTTTTCTTCAGCTTCTTTTAATGAAGCTTCGGCACTGACAACAGAAAATTTTGCAGCATCAACCTCTGCTTTCGCTACATTATATGATGCTTCTGCCTGTTCGTAGTCGGATTGGGATATAGCATTCTCGGAGAAGAGTTGTTTGGTTCTTTCAAAAGACAGTTCGGCCTGTTTGAATTGTGCTTCAGCCTGTGTAAGTCGTGCCCGTGCAGAACTGATAGCAGCCAGGGAACGATCTCTCTGGGAGATATAAACATCAGGTTTGATCCTTAACAGAAGTTGTCCTTTTTCTACGGAATCACCTTCCTTTACATTCAACTCAACTATTTCTCCCGAGACATCAGGGGATATCTTTACCTCTTTTTCAGGCTGTATCCTTCCGTTGGCGGTTATTGTTTCAGTGATCTCACGTCTTATAGCATATTCAACAGCAACCTTTATGGTTGCTGCTTTTCCGAACCATCCTGCTTTTTTACCCACTACAGCGAGGATAAGCAGAACGACGGCAGCTAAGATAAGGCCTTTTAATATTTTACTCTGTTTCATTGTTCCGATGGAATATTTATTGTTTAACGGCATTTAAGGTGATAGGTAATCCTTTGTAGAAATCCAGCAATTTCGTTTTAAAGATGAATTCGTATTTTGCCTGGGTCATATCAGATTGTGTTTGTAAAAGTTGTGTTTTTGCTGCATTGTAATCTACAGGGGTGACCATTCCGACATCGAATTTTTGTTCGGTATATCTGAATGATTCTTCCATGGATACGACTGCCTTTATGCTGGCTGTGTATTTTTTAAGTGCTGCAGTGGCATCGGCCCAGGCCTGCTGGATATTCTTATAGAGTTGTTTCTTTTCTGCTTCAAGGGCATAGCGGTTATTTTCGATAGACAACCTCGAATTCGCTATGTTCTTGTTTATCTGCCATCCGTTGAGGATGGGGATGTTAAGAGAGAATCCCACTCCGTAGTTCAGATTGTCATTCAATTGCTCAGAGAACTTGTAATTACCTGTCGGATCACTCATCTTAAAGGCAATATCGGAGAAACGGGTGGTAGCCGAATGGCTCATTGAAAGGCTTGGACTTCTGCTACCGTTAGCTATCTTTAGATCATATTCACTTGCTTCAAGCCTCATCTCTGCACTTTTTATCTCAGGTCTTGACCCCTGAGCCAGTTCAAAGATATCCCGGATATCATCCTGAAAAATAATTCCGGTGTCAATTTGTATATCCGGCACAGAGATCCGGAACCCTGAAGCGGAATCCAGTTCAAGCATCTGGGTAAGAGTAAGATAAGAAATATCTAGCTGGTTACGGAGATTAATAAGCTGGAGTTCTTCGCTGGCAGCCTGAGCTTCTATCTGAAGAAGATTACCTTTAGCCACACTGCCTGCTTCATACATCTTCCTCGTTTTTTCTATCTGTTCCCTGGTTATCTGTAACTGACTGGCTGTTGCATTGACAAGCTCATGATTGAGAAGTATCTGCAAATAACCGAGAGCAATATTCATTGAGATATTGTTTTTGATGTTTTCCAGATCATATTCACTGGCCTGTAGCTGGTATTTATTCCTCCGGATAGTATTCATATTCTGGAAGCCTTTGAAGATATCAACACTACCTCCTGCATAAAAACTGTTTGACTGTATATTCTGGTTATCAGTATATTCGTAAGTGGTCTCGTCGAGAGCCCTTCCAAAGGAATAATTATGGGAAGCCTGACCGTTAAGGGTGGGTAAAAGTTTATACTTCGACAATGACAGAGTATTCTTTTGGTAATCAGTCTGAATAATCTGTTGTTTTATCTGTATATTGTGTTCAATAGCATAAACGATACATTCCTCAAGAGACCATATCTTTTCCTGAGCCCGGATAAATCCGGGGCAAAGGATCAGGCAGACGGATATGGAGAATAAAAGTTTTTTCATTATAATTATAATAACTTTTGATTTTACTGCGATCCTGTAAATTCAATAATAAATACGCCACTAATATCATGACGTTGCATCACCAGATTCATTTTTTGTTTTACCTCCGAAAAAGAACAAAGGTACGAATATAAGCAATATCTTATATTCTTTAGTTACCCGCTGAGAAAGAAAATGGAATAAGCGTTGTCTGTAAAGGTTTTTTAATGAGGTATTACAGGTTTATCTGTTTATAGCCGGAGTAATTTTTGAATCCTGCTTTTGATACTGTCAGTGAAAATGGTTATCTTTTCAGGCTAAATTAATATAATCAGATCATGTTACATTATAAGGAATTAGGATTAGTTAATTCGAGAGAATTATTTAAAGATGCTGTTAAGGGAGGATATGCCATTCCAGCCTTCAATTTCAATAATCTGGAACAGTTACAGGCTATCATAAGTGCCTGTGTTGAAACAAAATCGCCGGTGATATTACAGGTATCAAAAGGAGCGCGTAAATATGCCAACCAGACTCTTCTGCAGTATCTTGCCAAAGGAGCAGTTGAATATGCCAATGAACTGGGTTATAAAATACCCATTGTTCTTCATCTTGATCACGGAGATTCTTTTGAGACCTGCAAATCGTGTATTGAGACAGGTTTTTCGTCGGTGATGATAGACGGTTCTCATTTACCTTACGAGGAAAATGTCAGATTGACGAAACAGGTTGTTGAGTATGCTCATCAGTATGATGTAACGGTGGAAGGAGAACTGGGAGTGCTGGCAGGTATTGAAGATGAAGTGTCTTCTGATCATACTTCATATACAAGACCTGAAGAAGTTGAGGATTTTGTTAAAAAAACCGGAGTCGATTCTCTGGCTATCTCTATAGGGACCTCACACGGGGCTTTTAAGTTCAAGGTTAAACCAGGAGAAGAGCCACCTCCATTACGTTTTGACATACTTGAAGAATGTGAAAAGAGGATCCCGGGATTTCCGATAGTACTTCACGGAGCATCTTCCATTCCTCAGGATATAGTGGCAGAGATAAATAAATACGGAGGGAAGATGGAAAATGCAGCAGGAGTGTCGGAAGACCAGTTGAGAAAAGCTGCCAGTTCTGCTGTATGTAAAATAAATATCGACAGCGACGGACGTCTTGCTATGACAGCTGCTATCAGAAAAGTATTTGTTGAAAAGCCGGAGGAATTTGATCCGCGGAAATATCTGGGGCCTGCCCGCGATAAACTGAAAGAGTTGTACAAGCACAAAATTGTAAACGTTCTGGGTAGCGCAGATAAAGTTGTGAATATATAAAAGAGCATAAAATCAAATACATACATATTTGGTGTTATCTTTCTGTTAACAAACTATCTGTAAGGGGGAAGGCCGGAATAATCCGTTTTTTTTAATTTAACACAGAAATCGGAAACGGATATTGTGTGAAACATTCATCTTATAAGAAAGAGAAGTTAAAGCGGACCAATAAACTGTCGGTAATGTTAAATTACCGTGAAATGAAAGCCCTTGGTATTTATTGTGAGCGTTACCGGATAAAAAACAAATCGGAGTTTTTCCGCGAAACAATAATGAAAGCCATTATAAAAAGGTTTGAAGATGAGCATCCAAGTTTATGGGAAGAACCTTCTCTTTTTAATCAGGATACATCCAAATAAATTTGGATAATCAGCCTCTTTTTTTAATTTTACACACTGCAAATTATTTGTAACTGTTGGTTTTTTAATTTTATGCACCTATATACATATTTATAATTCAAATCTAAAAGATCTGTGTATCCTGAAAAATTATATATAAAACCGACCAAGCGATCACCGGCTATTTTTTTGGATAATGAGAAGATCTTCATCTTAGGCAGATCCATAATAGATAACCCTACGGTTTTCTATGAACCTGTCATCTCCTGGATGATGGATTTTATTAAGAACTGGGATGGCAGTACAAAGATTGATCTGGGTTTTGAATATATCAATACAGGATCTATAAAATGGTTATTTCTTTTATTAAAGGAGTTATCAGCCAAAAAGGATCTTTCTGCGAATGTTGATATCACCTGGTATTTTGAGAAGGGTGATGAAGATATGTGTGAGCTGGGGCAAATTATCCGTTCGCTGGTCACTTGTCATTTTTCTGTAAAGGAGATCCGTGCCATGAATAATCAGTTCTACGACAGGTTTCTCAAGGATCACAGCCAGCATATTCCGGATCCTTACTTTTAACATTATTATTTAAATATTATTTCATTGGCTGTTTGGAACATACATGTCTTAAGCAATCAATTCCTTTTATGAGTTTCTGCTCAAGTAAGTTTTATCTATAAAAAAAATTTATGTAGTTTTGCACCGGAGAGGAAGAAACAACTGACCCATGGTGTAATTGGTAACACGTCGGATTTTGGTTCCGCAGAGTCCTGGTTCGAGCCCAGGTGGGTCAACAAAAAAAGCGCAAACAGACAAAATATATGACTGAATGCGCTTTTTTATTGTAGCTTTTAATGAAACTATACTGAAACATATTAGTTATTCAATATATCATCCCCAGGTTCCCGGGATTATGTTTAATATGGGATTTTGGGATTGCAGATGCTTTAATGACGAAGTGTCTGTACTATTTTATTTCCTTCTTACTTCTGAACGTCAGTGCCAGAATATTGAAGATCATTGCAATAATTGTCAGAAAAGGAGCCAGGTTATGTCGTGTGAAAAGATTTCTGTAGTCAGTAACAAACAACATACCTGTTATTACGACAATTGAAAGGATAATTACTATTATTTTGAAGATTCTCAAATTACTTTGTCGGTTTGAAGATAAATATATGAAGGAATTTATTCATTCCCAGAAGGTTTTACCAATATTTAACACCCGTTTTTTCAGGAAGGTTTTTCGATATATGCAAAATCCATTTCCAGCATCTCTGCGAAATCCATTCCGGCTTCTTTCATGTCTGCATCTTCCTCTTCGTAATACCATTCTACTTTCACCGGAAGGCCGGAAGCACTGATATCTTTCAGTTCGGCAAGCAGATCATAGAAAAATTTGGCAGAAGATGAGTTAAAATACATAAGATCCATCTGAAAGACGAGAGTATCCATACCGTTATTTTTACCGTCTTTTATCAATTCCTCCTTAAATCCTTTGAACCACTCTATTACAGGGTAATACATTGAACGAACATCTTCAGGAGCAGACGTTCCTCGAATACAAAAATGATTTTCTTCCGGGGAAAATATTATTTCAGGTGTACGGCGACCCTCTTCGATAACAAGTTTTTCCATTCTAAAACATATTGTTTTACTACACAGAAATCTTTTAATGAAATTATTGCTGCCAAATATATTAATTTATTAACACTATTGCACAAAGAAAACCTGTATTATGAGAAATAAGCGCTCATATATCATGTTCACTTACAATCAATAATCAACCTAACTACTTAGCAACGAGAGGAGCAAAGGAAAAGGGGCGGTATTTAGCTGGGGAGGGAAATTCTTTGCGTAAATAAACCTTATAAACCTAAGCTACCGCCCCGGTAGTATCTATAGGTTTAATATGGATTGATACTCTTTTGTTACCTTAAAATCGTTCTAAATTATTGTTTTCAGGCACATATAACTGATATAGAGAATAATAAATATTACAAAGATATTGGTTATCTTAGTGAGGAATTTTTATATAATTAAATATCTTGCCAAAAAAAAGCATGAGATTTATCTCAAAGCTCATACCTCCTGAAAGGTGGAGATTCCCGGTAATTGTTTTGATGGGGATATTCACGGGATTGGCTGTTTTTGCTTTATATATCTCAAATGCACCTTCTTATCTTGGAGATAAACCGGAGACCTGTGTTAACTGTCATATAATGGCTCCGCAGTATGCAACATGGTATCACAGTTCTCACCGGGAGATAACTCATTGTAACGATTGTCATGTTCCTCACAACAATATTTTCAATAAGTATTATTTCAAGGCGAAGGATGGTCTTCGTCATGCCACTATTTTCACTCTTCGCCGCGAACCTCAGGTCATTTTTATAAAGGATGAAGGCAGGGACGTTGTTCATAACAACTGTATCCGCTGTCATGAGGAACTGCTTACTGACAGCAGGTTGCTTGCCCGTGGACGTGATATACATGAATTCAGGATGGACCGCGAATGTTGGGATTGTCACAGGGAGACACCACACGGCACAGTCAACAGTCTGTCGAGTGTTCCCCATGCGCGTGTCCCCCTGCCCGGATCTGTCGTTCCCTTATGGTTAAAGGATATGGTTAGTAAAAGTAAAAAGCAATAATATGAAGTCGATTCAGGAGATACTTAAAGGCAAACCGTGGCTGGGATGGATTATATTTGCCGTTACGGTTATCATTGTTTTTTTTCTGGGGATGCTGGCTTCCTCAATAATTGAGAGAAGAGCAGAGGCTATATTTGCTTATACTCCGGCTGTGACTTTTCCTCCGGATGAACCCCGTAATGAAGTATGGGGTGAATTATTCCCACGGGAATACAATTCTTACATGAAAACATCGGAGACCGATTTCAAAAGCAAATATAATGGCAGTGCTATGGTTGATATGCTTGAAGAGTCGCCACGTATGGCTGTCCTATGGGCAGGCTATTCCTTTTCCAAAGATTATAATCAGGGTCGTGGACATTATTATTCTATTGAAGATATACAGAAAACGCTTCGCACAGGGGCTCCGGATGAAGGTGTTCCCAGTCCGCAACCCAATACATGCTGGACATGTAAAAGTCCTGATGTACCACGGCTGATGAATAAATCGGGTATTGCAGAGTTTTTCCGGGGTACATGGGATACAAAGGGAACAGAGATTATTAATCATATAGGTTGTGCCGATTGTCATGATTCAAAAACAATGAACCTGAGAATATCCCGACCAACGCTTCTTGAAGCTTTTGAGGCAATGGGACGTGACATAGAGGAAGTATCGCATCAGGAAATGAGAAGTCTGGTATGTGCCCAGTGCCATGTGGAGTATTATTTCAATAAAGAGATAGCAGAAGGAGTTGATTATCTGGTTTTCCCCTGGAAAAACGGTACGACAATTGAAGACATGGAAAGTTACTACGATGAACTGGGTTTTTCCGACTGGACACACGCTATGAGCAGGGCTCCCATGCTTAAAGCCCAGCATCCCGATTATGAAATATATCTGACAGGTGTTCATGCCCAAAGAGGTGTGTCCTGTGCCGATTGCCATATGCCTTTTATCAGTGAGGGGGGACAGAAATTTACGGATCATCACATACAGAGCCCTCTGAATAATGTAGCTAATTCATGCCAGGTTTGTCACAGGGAAGAAACACAGGAACTAATTGAAGACGTTTATTCCCGACAGGATAAATTATTGGAAAACAGGAATATACTTGAAACGCTCCTTGTGAGATGTCATGTTGAGGCAAAGGCTGCATGGGACAGGGGGGCTGATGAGAGACAGATGAAAGATATCCTTAATGGCATCAGACGTGCCCAGTGGAGATGGGATTTTACAGCTGCCGGTCATGGTAATTCATTTCACTCTCCTGTTGAAACAGGCCGTATCATTACCGGAGGTATAGCTATAGCGCAGGAAGCAAGAGTGCAGTTAGCCAGACTGTTATCTTCGCAGGGATATTTTGAAGAGATTCCTTATCCTGACATAAGTACAAAAGCAAAAGCACAGGAATACATAGGACTTGACATGGAGATGATTAATAAGGAAAAAGGACTGTTTCTGGAAAACGTTGTCCCCCGTTGGATGGGACAGGGCAGGGAAAGGGAAAAACGGGAGTATGTAGAATAACGATATCAGTGGATGAACATAAAAATTAATTATGATAAATGTACCTCTTGCGGATTATGTGTAAAGGTATGTGGTTCACAGCGTATAGGGCTGGATAAAGACGGCAGACCATATAAAATCATAGAAGCAGGTTGTAATGATTGTGGCCATTGTGTTGCAGTGTGCCCTGTTGATGCTATCATTAATACCAGGGTCGATATGAGTGATTACCGGGTTATGACCAACCCCGGTATTTCGTATGAAAGTATTACTCATCTGGTAAGAAACAGGAGAAGCATAAGGAATTTCCTTCCTGAACAGCTTAAAAAGGAAGACATGGATAAGCTAATGGAAGTGGCACGATATATCCCTACCGGTTCGAACAAACAGTCTCTGAAATACAGATTTATTACTGATCCGGATGTTCTGATGAAGATCAAATCGGGGATGGCATCAAAGATGCGTACTGTGGCCAGGCTGGCGAATATGTTTCCTGTAAGGTTTTTTATAAAGGAAGAGAGCAGAAAAAGTGCAAAAAGACTTCCGGATCTTTTCTATGAAGGTAATGATACTTTCCTGAGAGGCGCTCCCTGCCTTCTTGTCATCTATTCAGACGTGAAATATTTCAAAATAACCCAGTGGGATGCAGGTATTGCATCTGCCACTATTGATATGACGGCACAGACATTGGGGATTGGCACATTGATGAACGGCTATTTTGTTGTTCTATCCAATCGTTACCGTTCAATAAAGAAACTGACCGGTCTTGGTGGCGGCCAGTCAATCCTTGCAGCCATGTGTCTGGGTTATCCTTCTGTGAAATACAGGAAGACAGTTTACCGGAAGCCCCCCGACATATCAGTGTTATAGAACAAAAAAGTGAAGATCATTCTCTGCTTTTGTAGTTCTCAATCAATGTGATACCCGGATAACCAAGACCTGCCAGTTCAGGGTAATAAGGGTAGGTCTCTTCTCTGGTGAAGAAGCCGGTTACAATAACATGATAATAGCCCCATTGTTCAACAATTTCAACAGGAAGATCCAGCCGGGATATTATTTTACGTTGTGCCCGTACAGCATGTCTCTTTTTCTGGAAAACTCCTACCTGGAGGGCAACAGTGGGTTCCGCTTCAGATATTTCTTTTTCATCAACAGGGATCTCCGGAATTTCTGTGACCGCTTCCGTTATAGTATCAGGTGGTATCGTTAAGCCGGGGGCTGCAACAGCAGCAGTATCCCGGAAAGAAGGGATCCATATATCCCTGTGCCCCAGGAATCCTAATGCTGCTATCATCTTTTCTATTTCTTCAAGGGTTTCAAAACCGGTGACTCTAACTTTGTAGTAACCATCTTCAGGAACTATAACTACAGGTTTATTTATAGTTGCAGATAATTTATCCCGCAGTCTGACAGCATTGTTTTCATCACGGAAAGCGCCTGCCTGAAGTACCATATCGGTGCTAATGATGGGAGCGGCGGTACCGGTGATCGTTTCTGTTATTGTGGCTATTGAATCGACTTTTTCTGTTAAGACAAGCTGTTGTTGTTTGGCTTTGAGTCTTATGACCCATAACTCGGTGACCCCGTTTTGTCTTAGCAGTTCAATGTTCCTGTCAACTTCTTCACGTGTTTTAAGATCAAGTATCCTCACTTTATAGTATCCGTCTTCCACTACTATTTCCACATCTTTTCCAAGAAGCTTGTGCAGTTTCCTTCGGTAGGCTTCAGCATTGGACTTATTTCTGAAAGCTCCCAGCTGGATAGCCCAGCTGTCTTCTGATATTGTGACGAGTTCCTGAACTACTTCATGAATGATCATATAGGTTGTGTCCTTCCTTATTTCCGGTACCACAGCCTTATCAGCCTGAGCAGCTGATGTATCATCCGGAAGGTAAGTCACAGTGAAATTAAGGTCATAAATTATATCTCCTTCTGCACCTCCTTTGACGCTGAAAGGTATTGTTTCAGGTTCTGATAACATGCCAAGGGTATTGAGTTGGGCAGTATCTATCCTGACATAGTAGTCACCGGGTGTGAGTCCGAAATAGCTGTAGAAACCGTCTATCTCGGTAAGTGTTTTGGCCACCGGTTTATCAGAAGCAGTAAAGAAACTGACAATGATACGTTCGAGGCCTTCGGTGAAGCCGTCTCTTTGGATCTTTACTTCTCCGGTGGCTTCCCCGACAGCTAAGACGGGTATTTCAATTGTCTTGAGGATGTTTGGGTCGACGGCTACACTGAGAGATTTCTTTTTGAGTCTCCATGAGATATTTTCGAAACTGTTAGGATCCAGTTCAATGAAACAGTCGGTGTAAGGTTCCAGGCCAAGGACACGAATAGTGGAATCCCTTTCGTTCTTTTCAATACGGCCGCTGCTGGCTTTAATGTTCAGTCCGGATACTTTTGGTTCACCCTTGTCTTTCTTCCCGTTGGCGTTGAGGTCGAGATATGGTACAAGTGTAATACCTCCACGACCGACGTTGGTACGGTTATCTGTCCCCAGGTATCTTGTTTTCCTGTCTCTGATGAGACTCCCTCTGGCATATTGTGTAAAGGATGTTTTGTCATCTGTTTGTCTTACTGACATACCTGACTGTGCAAAAGAGAAATCATAGCGGAAGCCCAGCTCTGCCATCTTCATTGGTGTACGGAAATTCTGTTCATAAGAGAGAGTCAGATAAGAGTTTTTAATAAGAGGCCTTTCAACCTTTACACGTGCGGAAAGGAACCTGTTATATGTAAATGAATACTGTGTCTGGGGTCTTATGACAAAGCCTCCCGGCACACGGAAAGCCAGAGAGAGATTACTGTATATCTGGGGTACCAGTTCCTCACGGAAGATACTGTAAGTGGTCAGACTGGTGTTTACTCCGAAAAGAGATGTCGAGAAAAGCCATTCGGCAGTTGTATATTTGAAAGCCGGAACAACAGTCTGGGTGACTCCTACTTTATTAAAAGATGAGAAATTTCCTATTTTCAGAGGTATTAAAAGAGAGGCTTTTCTTTCTTCCCTGTAATTAAGGTTAATAGCTTTTTGCTCCGGGGCATACCATATATAGTTGACATCTAATTGTATGTTGGATGGCATTCTGTAGGAGAGAGTGCCTTTTGCCCTGACTCCGTGAGTGTATTCCCCTGATAGAAGAAGATTATTTGTAAGCCTTACAGAGGTGTTTAGAAAAGGCATAAAGTTGTCTGAAGAAAGAGAAGAAAGATATTCAGCACCTCCTCCCAGTGTAATGCTGTTTGTTAATCCGTAACTGAAGCTGCCGCGCGAGAACCGGCTGGCCAGTGTATCTTCCACTATTCCGGCTCCCACATTGTATTCAAACACTTTATGTGGCAGGAAATTAAACGGGATATTTATATTCTGCTCTTTGGTCCTTTCTTCTCCCCACGGGCTGTAGAACTTCAGGTTGACGATGGAATTACCGTATACAAGAGGTATTTCGAAAGAGTAAAAGCCCGAGGCATCAGCTGTTACGTAATCTATCAGGACGTTATTAACATATAGTTCGACTATCCACCCCGGTTCAGTCTGGTCGGTCAGGGTGTACGTTCCGAAAGATCTTCTGTATGTAGTGGGAGTATTGGTCAGTTGAACACCTATCACCGGATTATATATTGTGGAGATGGCATTGGTCCGTATCTTACCGGCTATTACCTGTCTCAGGGGAGTGAAATCATTATTAACGTATCTCCACAGATATTTCTGTTGTTTTTCTGAGAAATCAGAGGCGCTGTTAATATATAGCGAAGTAGTGAGTTCTCCTCCTGCCAGCATTGATCCCAGATCGAGATTGATCCTTGTTTCTGCTTTCCCGTGTATTTCTTCCGAAGCAATAACTGACCAGTCGGCCATACCTAAACGGAACAGAGGGTATGTACGTGCAATGTTGGTGTCAGCTTTTATTTCTCCTTTAACACGCGACAGGTTACGGCGCATCTCCTCCCTTCTCATCTCACTTATATATGGTAACTCCAAATCACTTGTGACAGTAACTGAGAGGGTACGGAAACTGAATGTGCACTCAAGGCCGAAAATTTTTCCATAGTAAGATGCTCGCAGGTAAAGATTAGTCTCTGTCCTGATAAGATCACCCTCCTGCAGTTGGTAAACTTTGTCCTGGTATGTTATCCTGTTTTGTTCCCTGCTGATCTCATAAACAGCATCGGGATTAATAAAAAAACCTTCTATCGTCTCCAGTCCGGGAGAAGGGACATTATGGATCTTAAGAAAAGAGAAGAGATCAGTGACAGGAAGCCATATCTCATCATCCCTTATCACAGCATCAATATCCATACCTCCTGTGCGGGGTATTTTGACGAAGACAGCTATCTCATCATAGTCAGGTAATTGTTGTGATAAGGCAGGAGAGATGAAAAGACAGAGGAAGAAAAAGAGAGTTAACGGTTTTATGGCTGACAGTCTGAACATACTTCCTGCAGATCGTATTACGGAGTATGCTTTTTTGTCAGTCATATCAATGGGCGCTATATTTATTCTATTACCAGTGTTACTTCAAACGATCCCGAATAGCTGCCCGGTGGATTGGATAAGGAGTTACCTACATGAAGCCTTGCCCCAAAAGACAGTTCTGTGGGTATTGAATAATCATTATTATTAACAAAAGGCAGGGAAGGGTTTGAATTTTCAATCTCAACAAGCATGGTATAACTGTTCCATGACAGTGTAAAATCGGGAATACTGAGGATATTGATCAGTGTTCCAGGATTGGAATTTATATTGAAACGGGCTGCTGATACGGGATATCCGAGACCGAGGAGTACGATATCTCCGGATGATGAGCGACTGTCGTTTTCATCAACACTTACCGTTCCTCCTGCAGCTCCATGATAGAAAGCACCGAAGGCAAGATCAAAGGTTTTGGCAATAAGTGGTGGTCGTGGAGGATTCTCCTGTGCATAAACCCGTAAGGAGGTGATGAATAAAAACAAAAAGGTAGCGGTGATAATAATCAAACACTTCCCTGTGTTGGTGATATGTCTTTCCGATATCATTGACCGTATATGAATATTTTCTTTGTTATTTTAATTTTTCCTGTGTCAAAGATTACTATACAGATTCCCGGACTTAAGTTGGGATTGAACTCATAATATCCTGATCCATAAATATTTTCAGTGAACAAAACGATGCCGGTCATATTGATAACTGACACGGTTCCTGTGGATCCTTCATTCATGGCGACGTTTATTTTCAATGTCCCTCCTGAATAATATGCATTGAAAATATTGTTTCCATTTGGTATATCATTTATGTCTGTTGATTCCGAAATGATAAGTGAAAAACGATTCAATATTTCACCTGCCGGAAGTGCAACATTATATTCATTTCCGACGCTGAGATCATGGATATTACCTGTTATATTGTCTTTCAGACAGATGCCTGTTCCTGTAAACACTTCATCCCTGGATGACAAGTAAAAAGTAATATTTCCGTTTTTGCTTGTTTTAATACCCAGCGGAATAGTGCACTCATTCATGAGTGACAGGGGCTGTCCGTTGACAGACAATTTCATTCCGTCGCTGCTCAATGCATACAGGCTGGGGACATTAAGATCGGTATTCATCAGTTTAAGGGCATCCAGGCTGCTGTCAAAGGATGTCATCGCTTTTTCATCAAAGTATACCACCAGAGGGTCGGCAGAAGCCGGATCATCAGAAAAGCGTGCGGCAAGGCGGATAAGGGGTTTGGATGGTCCTTTTCCCGATTTAAGGAAAGAGTGTGTCAGATCAGTTATCCGGGCATTGTTGTTTACTTCCAGATAAGCTTCCACAGGGAAAGAACCATCCGATACATGAACGAAGAATCCCTGCATTGAAGGTATAATATTTGTAGCCAGTTCATCACTTGATACAGTGCCAACATAACTGCTGTAAGTTCCTCCGTACTGGTCGGTAGTGCTTGCCTTGAAGTAATAAAGAGCATCATCGATGTTGGTCTTTGTCCATCCGGCAGGAATATCCCAGTCGACAGCTGATGGATAGGGATTCCCCACGAGGTTGAAACCTTCGGTCCAGGGGTTATTATTATTGTAAAGAGTAACAGATACAGAGCCATCGTTGACCTGACCGGTGATATCTGTAATTACAGGGACACTCTGTGATCCGAAATTGGCGGCATATCCGTGCAAAGGATGAAGGATATCCGAAGGGTTGTTGTATGCCACCCATCCTGATGAGGTTCTGCTTTCATCGTAGCGGTAAAACATCGGGAATGTTGTGCCAAGGTCCATCTCGTCGCTGAATTCATTTACGGTAGCTGATTGGAAAGGGGATGAGAAATATTTGTAGCCGAAGCGTGAAGGGAGATATCTCTGCATCGTTATGTTACCTGATAATGACCCGTTACCGGAACCGGCAATCATCGCTGTTTGTGTGGCTGATGACAAGAGAGTAAGGTATCCTCCTGTTGTGAGATTGCCGTTTTCAAGTGTCACAATACCGGAGATCTTTAAAGAATCGAGTAATATAACCCCTGCTGTGTTATTTATGATAAGGTTATTAATTGTGTTATTATCAAATGTATTGCTGCTTATTGTCTGTGTCGCTGATCCGCTCAGTTCCACTGTGCCGTTTGCAGCATTGAGAGTGCCGTTATTTGTAATGTCTCCGGATATCCGGAGACTGTTTCCGTCAACGATAAGTGAGGCTCCCGGGTTTATTATAAGGTTTTTTACTTCAGCATTCAGTCCTGTGCTTATAACAGGGTTGTTGCTTACATCGGGGACGCTGACAGACATGTTAATATTGGGTATATAATTACAAATCCAGTTACCTGGTTCGTTCCAGTCGCTGTTGACGGAACCCGTCCATGTGAGGCTTGATATTATTTCAAAAGGAGCAGTGGCTGTCACTTCTCCGCAGCCTCCGGCGGGAGCTATGGTGTTGGTTATGGTATAGCTTCCAGGAGTGCTGGCAGCGATATCTATTTCTCCTGTAAGAATATTGGCAAAAACCAGTCCGGAAGAGGAAGAGAAAGTACCTGCAATACCGCCTCCGGAGAAAACCGGAAGAGGATTGGAAGCGTTGGGGCAATATGGGTTACCGGGATAACTGAATGTTGCAACAGGCTGAGGAGTGACAGTCAGTGTTGCTCCGTCACTTGTCACCGGGGAGGGTCCGCAGGTAGTTGTGAGGACACATCTGTATGTTCTTCCGCTTGCCGTGAGACCGGGATCAGTGAGAGTGAGCGTGGCGGTTGTTGTGCCTGAATAGATACCGCCATCGGTCAGATCAGAACCATCTTCCTGCCACTGGTAAACAATATTATAGCCCATAGCTGATACAGAGAAATAAGCATCATCACCTTCACACAGGGTTACAGGCTGAGGATGGGTATTTATCGTTATACCCCTGTTTATGGTGAGTGTGACTGTTGTGGCAGAGCTCTCACACCCATTAAGGGTCTGTGTTACATAATAAGTATATATTCCGGAGGTTGTTTTCGCAGTAGGGAAGGGTGTGCCTGTTCCTTCAAGTTGTGTCAGTGCAGCATCGGAATACCATTTGAGGTTTGTGCCGCCTGCCTCAAGGTCAACAATATTGAGATAGCAACATTCCTTGTCGGAGGCAGCGGGAGGTGAAGGGATGGGAGTGACAATTATATCCTTGCTGACAATGTTGGTACATCCGTATATATCGGTATATGAATAAGATATTTGATGAGAACCAAGGCCTGCAATGGAGGCATCGAAATTAGTTCCGCTAACCCCCGTTCCGCTGTAAGAACCTCCTGCCGGGTATCCCTGGTCAAGAGTATAAGAGGTCTGGCATGCCCCTATAGTAGCAAGGATATCATTTGAGCTCTCCGGACCGAGTGAGATAAAGCTGTCAGGATCATTCTGGTTATTATATTCAGTAAGTATCCATCCTGCTGTTTTTGTAGATGTTGAGAACCTGGGTTCATCAATTACTGCATCAATGTATTCTCCATCGTTGTAGCGACCTATGTTACATTCATCGGGCATAGCTGTCTGGGGCGCAACAGTTGAACTGGCTCTTTCAATACCATCGATATATAAACGGCTTGTCGTTCCGTCATAAGTATAGACATAATAATGCCAGGTGTTGACTGACGGAGCAGTTCCGGCATTAACCAACTCAGCACCGTTCCATTTCCATGCAACAGTGTTACCTCCCCGGAAACCCAGCTGAATGGCAGAACTTGAATCAGCATTTTGAAAAGTTATAAGATTACGGCTGCCTGAAGGAGTGGAAGAATAATAACCCCATACACTTATTGCCTGATTGTTATCATTGTCAGTCATCCCGTTTGTCGGAGTCATAACGTAAGAAGATGAGCCATTGAAATCTTTTGCACCTGCTATTTTGCCCCCGGCGTCAACTGTTGCATTATGAGTTCCGTCATTACCATATAATGAAGCATCGGTGTAGTCATTCCCGTTGAGATGCCATACTCCCTTGTAATTACTTGTCCATACTGAATTTACAGACTGGTCAGTATTTATTGCCGGATTACCGTATAACATATTGATCGTTGTGGAAGATGAGACTGATAATACCGGGATACGGACCCATGCTGTCAATTGTCCGGTAAGCGGGTTATATTCTTCTGTCTGATGGTCGAGTTTATTGCCATCCTGATCAGTAAAAATGATATCATACCCATCTGCACTGCTTACATGGCCTCCGTTAGCTGTCGTTTTCAATCTGTCACAATCCGGAGATGCAGTAATGCTTATCAGTGCGGGGAAATCGGTAAGATCGGAAGGACCTGATGCAGGGGCGAGGGTTATTTCGCTTGAATAGCTATATCCGAGAGTAACCACTGTCAGGGTGAGAGAGGCAATATCACTTATGGCAGGGCTACCGTTACCATCAGTGACAACACAGCGGTAGAGGTATCCATTCATGGTCATGGGTGCAGCCGTAAGAGTAAGGGTGGATGTTTCAGCACCGCTGTATATACCACTGTCGCTGATATCGGTAAAGCCATTACCGTCATCTTCCTGCCATTGATAAGTAAGAGTGGGAGTACCGCTTGCAGTAACAGAGAAAGAAGAATTACATCCGGTGGCATCAGATGGATGAGTTACTATCCGTGGTCCGGATCTTCCTATTGCAAGGTCAGTGGATACTGAAGATATACCGTTCATTCCGTTCCTGCTTATCTCAGGGGGAGTCAGAGATCCGTGTGTTCCGTCTGCTGTAAGATTACCTCCGGCAGTGCGTTTAAGTATCCTGGAAAAAGAATTGACGGAAGAGAAAGAGGAATAATTGAGACTGACATCATAGTCTGTTGAAGCCATGGAACCCACTGCCGTCATGGTCCAGTAGCCCTCCGGACAAGTTCCGGTTATTTCTGTTCCGGCATCATCAAGGGGTAAACCTGCTGTCCCGATATCTTCGTCTTTGAATTCCACAGCAAGATAACCCTGCGTCAGATTAGTGAAGGTTATTTCAAGAGGGTTACAATAGCTTGTTGTGCCAACAGGGAATAGGTAATGCAGGGCTGTAGAAGTAACATTTCTCTGAAACTTACCGCATACTGTGCCGGCAGTATGAGACAGAGACGAGCCCGAGAGGATAAAAGTGTTTGTCCCTGTAATGATATTACCCTGTATCATCGACAGGGTATTACTTACTGTAGTCGTATTTGTGAGGGTGACACCAGAGGGGTTGTCTGTTGTCAGACTGCTGATCGTTGAGGGTAGTCCGTCTCCTGTTATTTGTGCGGATGTTCCGTTATATACATAGGCAGCCCCTGAGCTGTAAGTTCTTGTTCCCGTGACCTGTATGGAGCCGGTGGGGCCCGATGAGGAAATTCCTTCAGTATTGGCAGT
>LSQX01386964.1_pt1 | contig 26734 bp, 22 predicted proteins | sample 654561 | NCBI WGS metagenome assembly LSQX01 (sample SAMN04489861, study PRJNA283612) | anaerobic digester metagenome | isolation source: 4 biogas reactors fed with cattle manure at either 37C or 55C with and... | place: Denmark: Kongens Lyngby | collected 2014
ATCAGATGATGGCCAGCCTCGACCAACAAGGCGCAACCCAGTTGGCGCAGCTGAGCGAATAGTGGAAGCCCTGTATATCGGCATCATGTCAGGCACCAGCCTGGATGGTGTCGATATCGCCCTGACCGCCTTTTCCTCCGACACCCGGCGCGCCAGATTGCTGGACGCGCTCTGTGTCCCCTTCCCTGCTTCCCTGCGTGAACAACTGCTGAGCCTGTGCCAACCCGGCGACGATGAAATCCGCCGTGCCGGACTGGCCGGCCAGGACTGGGCGCGCCTGGCCGCAGATGGTGTACAGCAATTGCTGTCGCGCCAGGCGATCGCGCCACAGCAGGTCGCAGCGATCGGCAGCCACGGCCAGACCATCCGCCATCACCCCGAATCCGGTTTCAGCGTGCAGATTGGCGCGCCAGCGTTGCTGGCCGAGCTGTGCGGTATCGATGTGATCACCGACTTTCGCAACCGCGACCTGGCCGCTGGTGGTGAGGGCGCGCCACTGGTGCCCGCCTTCCACGCCTGGCTGCTGCATGATCCGCAGCAGAACCGCGCACTGGTGAATATCGGCGGCTTTGCCAACCTGACCCTGCTGGCCGGAGACGGGCAGATCAGCGGTTTTGACAGCGGGCCGGGCAACGTACTGCTCGACCACTGGGTACAGCAGCACCTGGGCCGGGCCTATGATGCCAACGGTGATTGGGCACGCAGCGGCCAGCCGATCGCCGAGCTGCTGGAACACATGCTGAGCGACAGCTACTTCAGTCGTCAGCCACCCAAGAGCACCGGGCGCGAGTACTTCCACCCCGCCTGGCTGCAGCGGCACCTGGCAGGCAGCGAGTTCGCCCCAGCAGACATTCAGGCGACCCTGCTGGAACTGACAGCCCGCAGCATCGCCCAGGCACTGAATGACTGCCAGCCGCAGCCCGCCGCGGCCTATGTGTGCGGCGGTGGCGCGCATAACGGCTGGCTGCTGGAGCGCCTGCAGCAGTTGCTGCCCCACTCCCCGATAACCACTACCAACGCATTGGGGGTGGATCCGGACTGGATGGAGGCCATGGCCTTTGCCTGGCTGGCCTGGCGCTGTCAGCAACGGCTCAGTGGCAATCTGCCGGCGGTCACCGGCGCCCGGGGCGAGCGTATTCTGGGGGCAATCTACCCGGCGCAGGACACGCCGGGCCACATCAGCTGATCAGATGGAGAACGAGGACCCGCAGCCGCAGGTGGTACTGGCATTGGGGTTGTTGATGACAAAACGCGAACCTTCCAGCCCTTCCTGATAGTCCACTTCCGAACCGGCCAGATACTGGAAACTCATCGGATCGACCACCAGTCGCACGCCACCCCGTTCGATGACGGTGTCATCCTCGGCCAGCTCATCATCGAAGGTGAAGCCATACTGGAAGCCGGAGCATCCCCCACCGGTGACGAACACCCGCAGACTCAGGCGATCATTGCCCTCTTCCTCGATCAGCGAGCGGACCTTGCCCACCGCACTGTCGCTGAACTGCATGGCAGCAGGGGTAAAAACTTCAACACTGGACATTACAACCTCCGGCGGCGGTGCCGCAGCACATCAAGCAGGGTATTATCCTTTTATCCGACTCTTTTGGTCAACTACTCTTGAATTCCTCTTCGCCCGCCAGCTCGATCCCTGTTCCGGCGCGACTGTCACCCAGATACTGCAGCTGGCCATTGATCTGGGCGCCAGCCACCATCTGCATGAACCGGTAATACAGATCGCCATCAATCCGCGCCTGGGCATCCAGCTGCAGGTGCTCATCGGCATAGACATCGCCGACGATGGTTCCATCAATCACCACCTTAGGCGCCTTGATGATGCCTTCGACATAACCATCACCGGTAATACTGACCACACCCTCGGTGGCGTCGATATTGCCAATCACCCGTCCGTCCACCTGCACCGCACCGCTGAAAGCGATATTGCCGCGCAGCTCCGCATCTCTGGCGATCACCGTGGTCTTGCCGGGGTACTGACTGACGGTCTGGCCCTTGCGCTTGTCTTTCAACATCAGGATCGTGCTCCCGTCTCGGTCCACTCCAATGTCTGCTCCAGCAGCACCTTGCCCTCATGCTCGACCCTGAGCTGGATCTGCTGCGGCTCAAAGCCCAGCGGCAGCATCAGCTCGGCATCCTCGGTGCCGGGTACCACCTGAAAATAGCGGAAATTCAGCGCCAGCGACTCGGTCTGACCCACGGTCAGCTCGGCCAGCGAGTACTCGGCGGGCTGCCCTTCCAGAGTGCCCTTCAGATTCAGCAGCAGATCCGCCGCCACCGTATCGCTCTCGTTGCCAACACGGCTGACCATGATCTTGTAGCGGAACACCCCGGGCACGTCCGTGGCCTGCAGCTCGAAGGCCTGAATCCGCACCCCGTGGGTCATGGCGTTGGGCACCAGTGCGCCCTGATACTGGGCCAGATCCTGCTGCAGGCGGAACAGCTGCTGTTCCAGATCATCCACCACCGCCTGGTTGTCTGCTGCGGCCTGCCGGGCGACCAGCAGGTCCACCTCCAGCTGCTGCTGACGCAGACGGCTTTCCTCCACTTCAGCGTGGATAGCGGCCCGCTCATCACGCAGACGCTGGTAATCCTGCATGCCGCCCGAGGACATCGCCGCCATCCAGCCGAGCCAGCCGCACACTGGTAACACCACCAGCAGTGCCCAGTTCAGCAGACGCTGGCGCCCCGAGCGGCTGGCGGCTGCCGGAGCCGTTGCCGGCTGCTCGGCGGCAGGTTCGACCTGCGTTTCGTTATCCATCAGGGCATGAGCGCCGGGTGCTCGAGGCCCATGCGCTCGTCCAGCCCCAGGGCGATGTTCATGTTCTGGATGGCCTGGCCGGAGGCACCCTTGACCAGGTTGTCGATCACCGACAGCACCACCACCAGATCACCGTCCTGGGGCCGGTGCACGGCCAGACGGCAGACGTTGGCGCCGCGCACGCTGCGGGTTTCCGGATGGCTGCCCGCCGGCATCACATCGACGAAGGGCTCATTGGCATAGCGCTGCTCGAACAGTTGCTGCAGGTCAACACTGCGATCCGGCACCTGGGCGTACAGCGTGGAGTGGATGCCACGGATCATCGGCGTCAGGTGCGGCACGAAGGTCAGCCCGACCTCGCCACCAGCGGCGCGTTGCAGGCCCTGACGGATCTCCGGCAGGTGCCGGTGGCCGTGTACCGCGTAGGCCTTCATGCTCTCAGTCGCCTCGCAGAACAGCGAACCCAGATTGGTACCACGACCGGCACCGCTGACCCCGGACTTGCAGTCGGCGATCAGGCTGCCCGATTGCGCCAGACCCTGCTCCAGCAGCGGAATCAGACCCAGCTGTACCGAAGTCGGATAGCAGCCGGGCACGGCAATCAGCCGGGCGCCACGAATGGCCTCGCGATTGACCTCGGGCAGGCCGTACACCGCCTCGCCGAGCAGCTCGGGGGCACCGTGGGGCTGGCCGTACCACTTGCTCCACAGCTCGGCATCGCTCAGGCGGAAGTCGGCGGACAGGTCGATGATGCGGGTACCGGTAGCCAGCAGCTCGGCCGCCAGGGCATGGGCCACGCCGTGCGGGGTAGCGAAGAACACCACATCGCACCGGCCCAGCGCGGTGGTATCCGGCACGCTGAATTTCAGCTCGTCATAGTGGCCACGCAGGTTGGGGTACATATCCACCACCCGCACACCTTCCTCGGATCGGGAGGTGATGATCTCGACTCGTGCCTGTGGGTGCGCCGCCAGCAACCGCAGCAATTCGACGCCGGTATAGCCGGTGCCCCCTACAATGCCGATCTTGACCATTTTCCGCCTCATTTCGATTAACATGACTGATAAGCACCCTATGATAAGAGTGTCCCGCCAATTTACCAACAGCACGGCGACAGCGGCCGGACTGTTTCAGGAGCGCAATGTGTATCTGTGGATCAAAGCCTTCCATATCATGGCCGTGGTGACCTGGTTCGCCGGGCTGTTCTACCTGCCACGGCTGTTCGTCTACCATGCCATGAGCGAGGACCAGATCAGCCGCGAGCGTTTCAAGATCATGGAGCGCAAGCTCTACCGCGGCATCATGACCCCGTCCATGGTGGTCGCCGTCGGGCTCGGCATCTGGATGCTGATCCTCGCCCCGCAGTGGCTGCAACAGGGCTGGATGCATGCCAAGCTGACCCTGGTGGTGCTGCTGATCGTCTATCACTTCCTCTGTGGTGCCCAGCTGCGCCGCTTTGCCAGTGACAGCAACACCCGCTCCCATGTGTTCTACCGCTGGTTCAACGAAGCGCCGGTATTGGTGCTGATCGGCGCCGTACTGCTAGTGGTGCTCAAACCCTTCTAATCGGCCATCACCGCCCGCTCCCGGGCCCATTCGCGCAGGGCCCGGACGCGTTCGGCCATGACCACCGACAGCGGCGAGGTCTCGGCCAGCGCCTCCAGCACATGCTGGTTGACCACCTCCTCCTGACGGGCAGCGGCACTGTAGACCGCTGCCACCACCGCCTGTTCGATCTCCGCCCCGGAAAATCCCTCGCTGGCCGCCGCCAGCTCCGCCAGATCAAAGCGATCCACCATCAGCTCGCGGCTGGACAGGTGAATGCGGAAGATATCCTCGCGCACCCGGGCATCCGGCAGATCGACGAAGAACAGCTCGTCCAGCCGCCCCTTGCGGATCAGTTCCGGCGGCAGCTGGACGACGTTGTTTGCCGTGGCCACCAGAAACACCCGACTGTTGCGCTCGGCCATCCAGGTCAGCAGGGTACCCAGCACCCGGCGGGAGACCCCGTGATCACTGCCGTCCTCGGCCAGCCCCTTCTCGATCTCGTCGATCCACAGCACGCAGGGCTGCATGGCATCGGCCATGGCCAGGGCCTCGCGCAGATTCTTCTCGGTTTCGCCGATATACTTGTTGTACAGCGCGGCAAAATCCAGCCGCAGCAGCGGCAGCCCCCAGAGCCCTGCCACCGCCCGCGCCGCCAGACTCTTGCCCGCGCCCTGCACCCCGGCCAGCAGCACGCCCTTGGGCATGTCGCTGCCTTTGGCGTTATTGAATGCCGTCTGACGATCTTCCAGCCAGCGCTTGAAGCGTGACAGCCCGCCCACCTCGGCAAAGCGTGCGGTATCCTGCTCGTAACTCAGCACCCCCTGCATATCCAGCAGACTGAACTTGGCACGGTTGAGTACCGGCAGGTCCTCCTGGGTGATGGCCCCGTCATCAACGATCAGCTTGCGCGCCAGCAGCCGGGCTTCCTCATGGGTAACGCCCCGCAGGTTGCGCACCACCTGCTCCAGGGTGCGATTGTCGGTACGCACCCGCTGCCCGCGGTTCTGCCGAGTCCAGCGCGCCGCTTCCTCGCGGATGATCGCTGCCAGTTGCTCGTCCGAGGGCATGCTCAGACTGATGCGGGCGGACAGTCGCCGCAGCTCCGGCGGCAACGGCAGCTCATGACTGATCAGCAGCAGGGTCGGCGCCTGCTCCTCGGCACTCATCGCAATCATCTTCAGCAGACGCACCACCCGGGACGAGTGCATGAAGGGATGCAGGTCGCAGAACACGAACAGCGCCGGTTCGTTCAGCCGCCGTATGTAATCCAGCGCATGCTCCGGATCGCTCATGTCCTCGCTGGCATCCAGCGCGGTGCCGAAACCCAGCCGCTGCAGACCCTCAATCTGGTTCCAGGTGTACCAGGTCTGGCTGCGCTTGACCGCCAGGGTGGCAATCGCCTCCAGCACCCGCTGCTCCTCCCAGGATTCGATGACGATCAGGCGAACCCGGGAGTCGAGCACCAGACCCAGATCATGGATATCGTTTTTCATGGGGCATTCCTGTGTGCAAGGGGCGCTGTCCTATTGGGTGACGGGTTGGTTACACTGGCAGTACTCGAATCCATTACAAGGAGAGCACTGTGAACTGTCTGTTCTGCAGTATTGCCGAAGGCAAGATACCCTCGAAGATCATCTTCGAGGACGAACGCGTGATGGCCTTCCATGACATCAACCCCCAGGCTCCGGTGCATTTTCTGGTCATTCCGAAAAAGCATATCGCCACCCTCAACGATATGACAGAGGAAGATTGTGAACTGGTTGGTTACATGACCTACACCGCCCAGCGGCTGGCTCTGGAACTGGGTTGCGACGGCGGCTTCCGCACCGTGTTCAACTGCAAGGAGATGGGCAGCCAGACGGTCTACCACATTCACCTGCATGTGCTGGGTCAGCGGCAGATGGGTTGGCCGCCGGGTTGATCTGCAACAAGCCTGCGGCTGCTCCAGACGCTATACTGACGCCAGTTTCAGGAGAGATGAGATGAGTACACGTCAATACAGCCTGTTCGACCGCCTGCTGGTGCAGGGCGAACAGGCCATGCGCACCCTGGTACCCGGCGCCGCCCAGGCCGCCCGCCCCTCGCCCGCACAGCATCTGCGCAGCGATGCGGTGAGCGAGGATCAGCGCCGGCATGTGGCCGGTCTGATGCGCATCAACCACACCGGTGAGGTGTGTGCCCAGGCGCTGTATCAGGGCCAGGCACTGACGGCGAAACTGCCGGATGTGCGTGAACAGATGGAGCAGGCCGCCGCCGAGGAAATCGACCACCTGGCCTGGTGCGAGCAGCGCCTGAACGAGCTGGGCAGTCGCACCAGCCTGTTCAACCCGCTGTTCTATGGTCTGTCCTTCGGACTGGGCGCGGCCGCTGGCAAGATCAGCGACCGCATCAGCCTGGGGTTCGTCGCTGCCACCGAGCAACTGGTGGAGCGGCACCTGGATGATCACCTGACCCAGCTGCCGGAGGACGATCTGAAGTCCCGCGCGGTGCTCGAGCAGATGCGCGAGGATGAGATCGAACATGCCCAGCATGCCCTGCAGGCCGGTGGCGTGGTCTTCCCCCGTCCGGTCAAGGGCGTGATGAAGCTGATGTCGAAGGTGATGACCAGCGCCACCTACCGCATCTGACCGATCCGGCTGGGCGCAGCCCGTGGTTGCGCCTCAGTCGACCTCGATAATCTCGTAGTCGTGGGTGACCTCCACCCCGCCGCGACCGAGCATGATGGAGGCCGAGCAGTACTTCTCCGCTGACAGTTCCACCGCCCGCTTGACCTGCGCTTCCTTCAGGTTCTTGCCGCTGACCACGAATTTCACATGAATCCGAGTAAATACCTTGGGCTCGGTCTCGGCGCGCTCGGCCTCGAGCAGGCTGTGTACATCGCGCACATCCTGACGGCCCTTCTTCAGAATGCTGACCACGTCATAACTGGCGCAGCCGCCCAGCCCGATCAGCACCGTCTCCATCGGGCGCACGCCCATGTTGCGACCACCCGCCTCTTCGGGACCGTCCATGACAATGGTATGGCCACTGCCCGATTCGCCGAGAAACATGGCCCCATCCACCCACTTGATCTGCGCTTTCATTCCACTCTCCCACTGCAATGAGGTTGTTGCTGGCGGCGGAGAATAGCACAACAGCCGCCAGACTCAGGTGCTGGCCTTTGTCGGCAAAACTGGACATAATCAGAATTGGTCTCATGACGAGCCTGCAAGGATGCCATGTTTGCATGGTCTGACCGATCATATAGGACAGGATGACGACTATGACTGCTCTTACCCGAGCCCCCCAGATCAAGAACCTCGATGTATTTCTGGGTCATTGCTACCGGCGGCGCTTTGGTCCGCGCAGTACCATCATTCATGCCGGCGATGTCTCCGACCGCCTCTACTACATCGTCAAGGGTTCAGTCACCATCCTGATCGAGGACGAACAGGGTCGGGACATGATCATTGCCTACCTCAACCCGGGGGATTTCTTCGGTGAAATGGGTCTGTTTGATGAGGAGCAGGCCGAGCAGGACCGCAGCGCCTGGGTCAAGGCCAAGACCGAATGCGAGCTGGCCGAACTGCCTTACAGCAAGTTCCGCGAAATCACTGCCCGCGATCCCGAACTGCTGTATGTAGTGGGCCGGCAGATGGCCGATCGCTTGCGCCGCACCACCCGCAAGGTCGGCGATCTGGCCTTTCTCGATGTAACCGGACGTGTGGCCGGCACCCTGCTGGAGCTGTGCAAACAGCCGGACGCCATGACCCACCCCGATGGCATGCAGATCAAGATCACCCGCCAGGAAATCGGCCGCATTGTCGGCTGCTCCCGGGAGATGGTCGGCCGGGTGCTCAAGAGCCTCGAAGAGCAGGGTCTGATCAGCGTCAAGGGCAAGACCATGGTGATCTACGGCACCCGCTGACCGGAGAGTTCTGCAGGCAGGGCGCCGCCGGGTTACAATCGCCGGATTCACTCATCTATCCGGCGAGGCAGCAATGGGCCAGAACAATCAGTGGATGCAGCGGGACCTGGCAGTACTCTGGCATCCCTGCACCCAGATGAAAGACCACGAGCACATGCCCATTGTCCCCATCCAGCGGGGCGAAGGGGTATGGCTGCACGACTTCGATGGCAACCGCTATCTGGATGCGGTCAGTTCCTGGTGGGTCAATATCTTCGGCCACGCCAACCCCTGGATCAATCAGCGGGTCAAACAGCAGCTCGACACCCTGGAGCATGTGATTCTCGGTGGCTTCTCCCATCAGCCGGTGATCGAGCTGTCGGAGAAACTGGTCAGCATCACCCCGGCCCCGCTGACCCGCTGCTTCTATGCCGACAACGGCTCCTCCTGTATCGAGGTGGCGTTGAAGATGAGCTTTCACTACTGGCTCAACAACGGCAAACCGCAGAAGCAGCGCTTCATCACCCTGTCCAACAGCTACCATGGCGAGACCCTGGCCGCGCTGGCGGTGGGCGATGTGGCGCTGTACAAGGAAACCTACAAACCGCTGCTGATGGACGTGATCACCGTGCCCTCGCCGGACTGCTACGAGCGCGAGCCCGGCACCAGCTGGGAAGAACACAGCCGACTGATGTTCGAGCATATGGAACGGGCGCTGGCGGAAAATCACGATCAGGTCGCCGCGGTGATCATCGAGCCGCTGATCCAGTGCGCCGGCGGCATGCGCATGTATCACCCCGTTTATCTGAAACTGCTGCGCGAGGCCTGCGACCGCTACGGCGTACACCTGATCCACGACGAGATTGCCGTGGGCTTCGGCCGCACCGGCAGCCTGTTCGCCTGCGAGCAGGCGGACATGAGTCCGGACTTCCTGTGCCTGTCCAAGGCCCTGACCGGCGGCTATCTGCCGATGTCCGTATGCCTGACCACCGACGAGGTATACCAGGCCTTCTACGATGATTACGACACCCTGCGCGCCTTCCTGCACTCGCACAGCTACACCGGCAACCCGCTGGCCTGCGCTGCGGCACTGGCCACGCTGGAGCTGTTCGAACGGGACAATGTGATCGAAAACAACCGCGCGCTGGCCGCCCACATGGGCCAGGCCACCGCGCATTTTGCCGACCACCCGCACGTCGCCGAGGTGCGCCAGACCGGCATGGTGCTGGCCATCGAGATGGTGCAGGACAAGGCCAGTCGCACACCCTACCCCTGGCAGCAGCGCCGGGGCATCCGCGTCTACGAGTACGGCCTGCGCCACGAGGCGTTGCTGCGTCCGCTGGGCAGCGTGGTGTACTTCATGCCGCCCTATGTCATCACCCCCGAACAGATCGATCACCTGGCCAGCGTCGCCTGGGAAGGGATCGAACGAGCCACCCGAGACTGACCCATGCGCGTTTCCCGCTTCTATCTGGATGCACCGCTGGCCGAGGGCGAGCAACTGCTGGAGGGCGACCTGGCCCACTATGTCGGCCGGGTCCTGCGCCTCGGCCCCGGCGCTGCGGTACAACTGTTCAATGGCTCCGGGCAGGAATGGCCCGGCGAGGTAGTGGAAGTCGGCAAGCGCCAGGTCCGCCTGAGCCTGCATGCGCCGCTGCCCGGCCTGGCCGAGTCGCCGCTGCAGATCCATCTGGGTCAGGCCATGTCCCGGGGTGAACGCATGGACTGGGCCATCCAGAAAGCCGTGGAGCTGGGCGTCAACCGCATCACCCCGCTGTTTACCGAGCGCTGCGAGGTACGTCTGCAGGGTGAACGGGCGGACAAGCGCCAGCAGCACTGGCAACAGATCGCCATCAGCGCCTGCGAGCAGTGCGGTCGCAGCCGGGTGCCGGTGATCGCAGCGCCGATGGCACTGAGCGACTGGCTGACCGAACTGGACGTGCAATTGAAACTGGTGCTGCACCACCGCACCGACCAGGACCTGCGCAACCTGCCCGCTCCCGCCAGTCTCGGCCTGCTGATCGGCCCGGAGGGCGGCCTGAGTGCCACCGAGATCGATCAGGCCCAGACAGCGGGCTTCCACGCAGCACGCTTCGGTCCCCGGGTACTGCGCACGGAAACCGCCCCGGTAGTAGCCCTGAGCATCGCCCAGCAACTGTGGGGCGACTTCTGATGGACTCGCTTGGTCTGCTGTTTCAGGGCGCTTGATACCCTTGCAGCAACTGCGTCATCTCGTTAACCGAGGCCGGCCGTGCCAGCCAGAAGCCCTGACCAAAGCGACAATGCTCTTCGCGCAGGAAGGCAACCTGCTCCGACTCCTCGATCCCTTCTGCGATGACATCCAGACCCAAGTTGTGACTCAACCCGATGATGGCCCGGCAGATGGCCTGCTGTCTCGAGTCATGCCGGGCCTCAAGCAGGAAGCTGCGGTCCAGCTTGAGGATGTGCAGAGGAAAGCGATTCAGATAGCTCAGTGAACAGTAGCCGGTACCGAAATCATCCAGCGCCATCCTGACCCCCATCGCGGTCAACTCACCGAGAATCAGCATGGTGCTGTCTCCCTGGTCGAGCAGCAGGCTCTCGGTAATCTCCAGCACCAAGGTAGAGGGCGGCAGTCCCGTCCGACGCAGGATATCCTCCACCCGACTGACAAAACCCTCATCGCGCAGTTGCAGACTGGACAGGTTTACTGAACAGCGGAAGTGTTCGAAACCCGCCTGCTGCCATTGGCGCACCTGTCGACAGGCCTGCTCGAGCACCCAGTAACCCACAGGTATGATTTCACCTGACTCCTCAAGCACCGGAATGAAGCGCGCTGGCGAGATGGTTTCAGCGCCGTGCTCCCAGCGCAGCAGAGCCTCGACCCCCACTGGCAGCGCTCCATCCTCCTGATCAAGATCGAAAATCGGCTGGTAGCGCAAGGTGAACTCATTTCTGGTCAGAGCCTGCAGGACATTGGTTTCCAGCTGCAATCGCTGAACCACCTTTTCCTGCATGCTCAGGTCATAGCGTTTGAAGCGGGCCTTGCCATCATCCTTGGCGTTGTACAGGGCAATATCCGCCGCCTGCAGGGCAGTCTCCAGCCCCTGCCCCGGCAACAGTGGCGCTACCCCTATGCTGGCATTGACGATCAGACTTCGATTCCCGCAGACCAGGGGCTCGCGCAAGGTTGCCAGCACCCTGGCAGCCACCAGCTCCGCATCCTCGGAACGGACCAGATCATCCAGCAGCATGACAAACTCGTCACCACCGAAACGTGCCAGATGATCGGTGCTGCGCAGGCAGGTCTTCAGGCGTTCTGCTACAGCCACCAGCACCCGATCGCCGGCAGCATGTCCCAGGCTGTCATTGATGAGTTTGAAGCGATCCAGGTCGATGAACAGCAGAGCAGCATGGCGCCCGACCGACCGGCTCAATCGCTGCGCAGTCTGATGCAGCAGCTGATTCAGATGGGTACGGTTGGATAACCCGGTCAGAGGGTCACAGCGGGCAGACTGTTCCAGCTGCTGCTGAAATCGCTTGCGCTCACTGACATCCGTCTGCGAGCCGGCCAGACGCCGATGCCCCATCGCATCCTGCTCAAGAATGCCCCGGGCCAGCACCCAGAGATAGCTGGCATCGCACTGTCGAATCCGGTATTCGTGACGAATCCAGGCACTGCGGCCCGCGACATGCTCGTCTATCGCCTGCCGCAACCCCGGCAGATCATCCGGATGCACCAAGGCAAACCAGCCCTCCGGCGTCTCACCTATCTGGCGCTGGGCCAGTCCGAGCATGCTGGCCCAGCGCTGGGACACATACAGTGCTCCACTGTCCAGATCCCAGTCCCAGATGCCATCGTTAGCGCCACGCAAGGCATGGGCGTAGCGCGCCTTGCTGGCTTCCAGAGCCCGGTGCTGCGCCTGCACGTAGGCCTCGGCAGCCAGGGTCATATCAAAGAAGACAATCTTCAGCAGACTGTCGTAAGCATTGAGGAATGCATCAATGCTGGTGCCAACCGGCGAAAGCCCGCGAAGCATCTGACTGAGATACAGTCGATAAGCCCCGAGATACCATTTCAGCTCGACCCCCACCTGCTCGTGGACCTGGCCGATCCGGACCCGATCACGCAGGTAGTCATCATCAATATCGCCACTGAACAGCCGCTGGTAGTAGTTTCGCTGATGCTCCTTGAGCCGCCCCACGGTAGCAGGATCGTTAAGAATCCTGGCCGGCTCACTGAAACGCCCCAGTGTCTCGTACAACTCATCCACGTAGGCATTATTCAGCGGCCTTGCATCACCCGCCACAGCACCCAGACGCTCCACATCCGCAGCGCCCCAGTCGAGGAACTCCAGCCGCTGCTGGAGCTCGTCCGTTCCCAACTTCAACTGCCGCAGCAGCCTTGTCACCACAGTCACAGCTTCCATATCCCGTGAATCCCACGCTACTTGAGAGTAGCCTTTGTTATTGTGATGAAAGATGCCTCGGCCTGAGGCAAGAACGCCGGGAAAAGCCCGGCAGACAACCAACCTTGATATGGCCAACTGATATGCTGATGAAATTCAACCACAACTAACCATACATTTAAAGAGGTCTTTATTGATATCCACTGCTTGCCACTGGTCAACAGGGCATCAATGAACTGCCGAGCGCCCCATGTCGATTGACCCCGGGCCACCAGCCCGGATAATGTTCAGCCGCTTTCATCATGCAACCGAGGTATGTCCATGGCTCGTAAGAAAACCGCAATCGATTTCGAACAGTCACTGGGGGCTCTGCAGAACCTGGTGGAACGGCTGGAAAGCGGCAACCTGAGCCTGGAGGAATCCCTCGGTGCCTTCGAGCAGGGCGTGGTGCTGACCCGGGAGTGCCAGCAGGCATTGACCCAGGCCGAGCAGAAGGTCGCCCTGCTGCTGGAGCAGGATGGCCAACTGGTCACCGAGCCCTTCGAAGGCGACGCCCAATGAGCGGGTTTGAACATTATCTCGGGGATTGCCAGACGCGCATCGAGCAGTATCTGGAGCGCCACCTGCACAATGAGCTGCCGCAGCTCGAGCGCCTGTATACGGCCATGCGCTACAGCGTGCTGGGTGGCGGCAAGCGCATCCGCCCGGTACTGACCTATGCCGGCTGCGCCGCCTTTGGCGTTGCCGACGGTCCGGTGGACGCCGCCGCCGGGGCGGTGGAGCTGATCCACGCCTACTCGCTGATTCACGATGATCTGCCGGCCATGGACGATGACGAGTTGCGCCGGGGCAAACCCACCTGCCACCGGGCCTTTGACGAGGCCACCGCGATCCTCGCCGGTGATGCACTGCAGGCGCTGGCCTTCGAATGGATCAGCCAGGCCAGCCACTGGCAGGCCGATACCCGCCTGCGGATGACCAGCCTGCTGGCCAGCGCGGCGGGGCCGCAGGGCATGGTCGGCGGTCAGGCTGTGGATCTGGGCGCAGTCGGCCAGCAACTGGATCAGCGCCAGCTGCAGGACATGCACCAGCGCAAGACCGGCGCCCTGATCCGCGCCAGCGTGCTGCTCGGCGCCCTGGCCAGCGAACGGGCCAGTGAACAGCAACTGGCGGCTCTGGAACAGTATGCCGACTGCATCGGCCTGGCCTTCCAGGTGCAGGACGATATCCTCGATGTCGAGGGCCAGACCGAGGTGCTGGGCAAGAACCACGGCGCCGATGCGGCCCGGGGCAAGCCGACCTTCCCTGCCCTGCTCGGGCTGGATGGCGCCCACCAGCTGGCCCGTTCCCTGTGCGATCAGGCGATCAGTGCAGTGGACTCCTTCGGTGACCAGGCGCTGCGCCTGCGGCAGCTGGCCAAGTACATAATCGAGCGGCAATTCTAAGTCCCGCTTACCCCGGGCGCGGTGACCGGTGTTGGGCTATTGACCCTCATCGGTTAAACTGCGCGCTTGTTTCCGCTGCCCCGGGCAGCAATCAGAGCCCTTGTAGATGCCTAGTACTTTCCACGAGATACCCCGCGAGCGCCCCAGTACCCCCCTGCTGGACAGCATCGACAGCACCGCCGAGCTGCGGGCGCTGGATCTGGCCCAGTTGCCGGAACTGGCGGATGAGCTGCGCCTGTTCCTGCTGTGGAGCGTCAGCCAGACCGGCGGCCACTTCGGCGCGGGGCTCGGGGTGATCGAGTTGACCATTGCCCTGCATTACGTCTACCAGACCCCGGAAGACCGCCTGGTCTGGGATGTCGGGCATCAGGCCTACCCGCACAAGATCCTGACCGGCCGCCGGGAACAGATGTCCACCCTGCGGCAGAAGGACGGTATTGCTGCCTTCCCCCGGCGCTGCGAAAGCCCCTACGACACCTTCGGCGTCGGCCATTCCAGCACCTCCATCAGTGCCGCCATGGGCATGGCCATCGCCGCCCGGCTGCAGGGTCTGGATCGGCGCACGGTGGCAGTCATCGGCGATGGTGCGATGACCGCAGGCATGGCCTTCGAGGCGCTGAACCACGCCGGTGAAGCGGACGCGGACATGCTGGTGGTACTCAACGACAACGACATGTCGATCTCGCACAACGTCGGCGGGCTATCCAACTATCTGGCCAAGATCCTCTCCAGCCGCACCTACGCGCACATGCGCGAGGGCAGCAAGAAGGTGCTGTCGAAGATTCCTCCGGCCTGGGAACTGGCGCGCAAGACCGAGGAAACCGCCAAATCAATGCTCGCCCCCGGCATCTTCTTCGAGGAACTGGGCTGGAACTACATAGGACCGATCGACGGTCACGATCTACCGACGCTGGTCGCCACCCTGCGCAACATGCGTCAGCTCAAAGGGCCGCAATTTCTGCATGTGGTCACCCGCAAGGGCAAGGGCTTCTCCCCGGCCGAGGCCGACCCCATCGGTTATCACGCCATCACCAAGCTGGAACCCAAGCCAGCCGGCAACGGCGTCAGCAAACCGCGCTACTCGAACGTTTTCGGCCAGTGGCTGTGCGACATGGCCGAGGCCGATGCCCGGCTGATCGGCATTACCCCGGCGATGAAGGAAGGCTCCGACCTGATCGCCTTCGCCGAACGCTTCCCGCAGCGCTACTTCGACGTGGCGATTGCCGAACAGCATGCGGTGACCCTGGCTGCCGGGATGGCCTGTGAGGGTGCCAAGCCGGTGGTGGCGATCTACTCGACCTTCCTGCAGCGTGCCTATGACCAGTTGATCCACGACGTCGCGGTGCAGGATCTGGACGTGCTGTTCGCCATCGACCGCGCCGGCCTGGTCGGTGAAGACGGCCCTACCCACGCCGGCAGCTTCGACCTGAGCTACCTGCGCTGCATCCCCAACATGCTGATCATGGCCCCGGCCGATGAGAACGAGACCCGGCAGATGCTCACCACCGGCTTTCTGTATGACGGCCCGGCGGCGGTACGCTATCCCCGGGGTACCGGACCCGGCGTATCGATCGAGCAGGAACTGCATGCTCTGGAGATCGGCAAGGGTATGCTTACCCGCAGTGGCGAGAAAGTAGCCATTCTCAGCTTCGGCACCCTGCACGCCAATGCCCTGCAGGCCGCCGAGACGCTGAACGCCACGGTCGCCAATATGCGCTTCATCAAGCCGCTGGATACCGAACTGCTGCAGCAACTGGCCGACAGCCACAGTCTGCTGGTCACCCTGGAAGAGAACGCCATCATGGGCGGTGCCGGCAGCGCGGTGAACGAATGGCTGCTGGCCCAGGGCATCCGCACGCCGGTGCTCAACCTCGGCCTGCCGGACCTGTATATCGAGCACGACAAACCGGCCAGCATGCTCGCCGAATGCGGACTGGATGCGGCAGGTATCGAGCGGGCCATCCGTCAGCGTCTGGCAAGCAACGGGTAAGCAGAATGCAACGCCCCGGGGGCCTCTCAGCGACCCCGGAGCGGCTCCCCCTCGCCGCACACCTGCAAGCGGCACTGCATCACACAAACCCGCGTGAACCGGCATGACTGATCCGGCATAATGCCCCTTTATCCTTTCCGGGTATGCCTGATGTTTTTCAGCAACGAACGGCTGCAATTCTTTCGGCCACTGACCAGCAAATACCGCGAGCAGATCGTCGAATGCCTGCGCCTGCTGCACGAGCGGCTGTACAGCGCCAACGCCGACTACGGCGAATCACTCAAGCGCGAACAGGTGCTGGATATCTTCAGCGAGGCGCTGGAGCGGGCACCCCTGCTGGAGGGTGATGACGAGGATCAGGGCCGCTTCAAATCACCCCGTGAGCAGGCCGGCTGGATTCTCAACAGTCTGGTCGAGCATGGCTGGCTGGAACGCCAGGTGGATCAGGCCACCTTCCAGTCCACCTATCCCTTCAGCCGCACCGGGCGCTTGTTCACCCAGCCGCTGGTGGAAGCCGACGGCCGCAGCCTGCGCACCCGCCACCGCAACACCCGCAATACCCTCAACGCGCTGTCGGCCTTTGCCGAACGGGGCGAGGTCTACGACCTGCTGGATGCCTTCGAGTATTCCGAACGCATCATCGCCGACTTCACCGATATCATCGCCGAGCTGGAGGAGCGCAAGCGCCAGCTGGTTCGCGAGGTCGAAGCCCAGCAACTGGTGCAGCAGGCCAGTGACCAGTTCTTCGACTTCATGGAGCGGCGCTTCCTGCCGGACGTAGCCATCCGCCTGTCCGCCGACAGCGTGGAGAAGCACCGTGATCACATCCAGCAGGTACTGCAGCGCATCCGCGCGATGCCCAGTGAGTGGAAGGCCAATGCCGAACGGGAACTGCGCCGGGTAGCCCCTGATCTGCTGGTCGAGCCGGGCAGTTCGGTGCTCTGGTATCTGCTCGACAGCATCGAGCTGCGCCTGCGCAACGCCTCGGAGATCATGCTCCCGGCCCTGCGCCGCACCCTGCAGAGCTTCACCAAGCGCGCCGACATCATCATCCGCCAGCTCAGCTACCTGCAGACCCAGAAGCACAACGACATTGTCGGCCTGTGCCACACCCTGCGCGGGCTGGATCAGACCGAGTTCGACGCCCGGCTGGCCGCCGCCGGAGAGGCCATGGCCAGTATCCGCCTGGAACTGGTCGACCCGCAGCAGGTACGCCTGCGCGAGCGCCAGCTGCGGCGGCTGGTCCACAGCGAGATGCACGACCCCGGCGATCTGGACCCGGAGACCCAGCGCGAGCTGGCCATCCAGCAACTGCTGGAGCAGGCGTTCCAGATCAATGCCAGCGGCCTGCGCAACTACCTGCGCAGCGCCTTGGGTGCAGGGCGGCGGATCGACAGCCGCGACCTACCGGTAGAGAACGCCGCTGACCTGCTGGCCCTCAGTCATATCATCAGCCTGGGCAGTGCCGACCACGCCGCCGCCGGCTTCCGGGTCAGGGTGCAGCCCACTGGCCAGACCATTACCGGGGAAACCTGGTTCAACCACCGCGACGGCTTCATCATCGAATTGGAACAGGACAACCATGCGTGACGCTCTGGAAGATCAACTGCAACGGCGCAACATCAGCCCCGGGGACTTCTCCGAACTGATGATCCGCTTGCTCGACCGGGGCGTACTGTGCCGGGATGAAAGCCGCCGGGAAGCGGAACTGTACGACCGTTACCTGCAGACCTCGGATCTGGTGGAGGATTATCTCAGCGTGCTGCAGATCCGCCTGCTGCACGAGCCACGCTTCAACCTGCTGCGGCTGTTCCCGCCGGGGGCCGAGGCTCCCGGTCTGGCGGATGCCGACGCCAGCGTGCACACCGGCCTGCGCCAGCGCCTCAGCCAGCAGGAAGTGGCGCTGATCCTGGTGCTGCGCGCCGAGTACGACAAGGCCCTGCGTGAAGGGGAAGTCGACGAGGACGGTCAGGTCATGCTGTCACTCGAGGCGCTCAACCTGAGCCACCGCAACCTGCTGGGCAGGCCGCTGCCGGAATCGGCCGTCGAGCGCCAGAGCCTGCTGCGCCGCCTGCGCCAGCTGCGTCTGGTGCGCAGCAGCAGCGATGCCGACCCGCTGGATGGCGAAGGCTGGCTGACCATCCGTCCCGGCATCATCAGCCTGGTGACCGACAGTGCCCTGGCGCAACTGGCGGGTGATGAGCAGGACACCGCCGACAGCGAAGGAGAGGACTGAGCATGTACCTGAAACGCTCGATTACCGTGAACTGGGGCAACCTGCCGGAAGGTGAGTTCGAATACGGCCCGGTCAACCTGTTCTCCGGCGGCAACGGCTCCGGCAAGACCACTGCCGCCGACGCACTGCAAACGCTGATGACCGCCGCCCACGACAACCTGTACAACTACAACCCCGGCCAGGATGAAACCACCCAGCGCGGCCGCGGCGGCAAGCAGGTGCGCACCCTGGCCTCCTACGTGCTCGGCTGCGACGACGGCGCCTTTGCCAGGCCGCTGACCACTGATGGCTATATCGCCGGGATATTTCACCCGACCCAGGGCGAAACCGCCGAACCCTTTACCGCCGTGATCGGCGTGCGCGCCCATCTGGATACCGCTGGCAGCAGCCGTCAGGCCCGCCAGGACGAGTTGCTGTTGCTGATCGTCCCCGGCGAAATGCTGTCGCTGTCACATTTCATCCGCGAGCACGACGGCAGCCGCCACGTGGTGCCGGTCACCGAGCTGGCCAATCTGCTGCGCCGCCAGTTCGGCCAGCAGCAGGTGGAGACCTACGATCGCAAGAGCGCCTACCTCGGCCGTCTGTACGGCGCCCTGCGCGGCAAGAGCGATGCGGTCTCCAGCCGCGAGGCGAAGAACGCGGCGCGTACCTTTGCCAACTTCATGGCCTACAAACCGGTCAAGTCCATCGACCAGTTCGTCGCCGGGGAAGTGCTCGACCCACGGGACTTCGGCGACACCATCAAACGCATCCGCGAGCTGCTGCGTACCGTGCACGGCATGGAGCAGGAAGCTGCACGGCTGCGTCAGGGCGTCACCCTGCTGGAGCAGTCGCATGGCCTGGCCGAGCGCTACCAGCAGAGCTGGCTGGAGCGCACCGGGCTGGAATACTCCGCCGCCGCCCAGGCCTGGACAGCCAACCAGAGCCAGTACCTGAATGCCAAGCGCCAGCAGCAGGACTACCAGAAACAGCACGATACCCTGCTGGAAGACCAGAAGCTGACTGCCCAGCGCGCCACCCAGGCGCACCAGGAGCTGGTGCAGCTGGAAGCGCGTCGCCAGGGTATCGCGGTGCTGCAGAACAAGGATCAGCTGGAGTCCCGACATGCCGAACTCACCGAGCAGTTGCAGCAGGGAGTGAAACCACTGCTGGAGCAGGATCGCCAGCGCGACAGCAACATCGAGGCACTGCAACAGGTGCGCCAGTTACTGGCCGACGGGTTAGCCGCTGAACTGCCTGACCTCGGCAGCCGCCAATGGCAACAGCAGAGTGCCGCGGTGCTGGCCTCGACCCAGCAACCGGTGGCGGAGCTCCACCAACTGCTGGCCCGCGACTGGGTAGACCTGACACCACTGGACGCCGGGATGGATGCTGCCCGAGCCCAGCAGGCGGCACACAACCAGTTGGCCACCCTGCTCGGTGAAACGGCGGCCGACAACAGCACGCTCCTGCAGCGGGCCGACCGCCTGCTGCAGGAGCGGCGTAACGCCCTGAGCCAGCTGGAACGCCAGATCAGTCAAAGCCAGCGGCAGATCAAGGCACTGCAAGACAGCCGTGTGACCTACCCCGGCTACGTCGAAGACGCCCTGAATGCCATTCGCCAGCAATGTCCGCAGGCCGATCCGCGGGTACTGTGCGATCAGGTGGAGATCACCGATGCCGATTGGCAGATGGCGATCGAAGGCTATATCGGCGGCTCGCGCTACGGCATTCTGGTGGAGCCGGCGTTCGAGGCCCAGGCCATCCGCATTGTGCGGCAACTGACGGGGCGTGACCGCAACCGGGCACGGGTCATTCAGGGCGACAAGGCCCGCCAGGATGCCGAACGCCTGACCCTGCCGGAAGATTCGATCATTCAGGTGATGCGTTTCAATCACCGCATCGCCGAATACTATCTGCGCGCCTCCTATGGCAGCGTGGTGCGCGTCGCCGATGCCGAAGCCCTGCGCCAGACCCGGCGCGGCATCACCCAGGACGGCATGGGCTCGGGCAACTATGCGCTGTTCCGCTGCGATATCGACGACAGCCAGTTGCTGTTCGGCGCCGCCGCACGCAAACGCAACCTGCAGGCCCAGCAGAAACAACTGGAAGAGTTGCAGATCCAGCACCACGCACTGCAACAGCTATGCCAGCGAATGCAGCAACTCACCGCCCAGCTGCAGCGCATCCGCCCACTGGACTATGTCGCCCGGGCCAACGACCTGCTCAAGGCCCAGCAACAACTGCGTGAGGTGGAACAGCTGCTGGCCAGTCTGGACCTGTCCGAATATCAGGATCTGGAGCAGGAACTGCAGCGCGTTCAACAGCGCTACCATGAGCTGGATGCGCGCAAGGACAGCCTCGGCACCGAACTGGGTGGCCTGAAAACCAATCTGGACAATATCCACCTGCAGGTCACCCGCCTGGCCGACCAGGGCGACAGCCTGCTCGAAGCCCGAGACCAGGCCGAAAGCTATCTGCTGGATGCCGCCGCCCTGGTCGGTGGGCTCAATCCGCAGCAGCATCTGGCCCAGCTGGACGAACAACTGGAGCAGGTCGGCAAGGACTTCGACTTTGCCAGCGCCCGGCAGCGGCTGGGCGACAACCTGTCACAACTGGCGGTGCAGCTGGATTCGCGACTCAGGGAGTACAACCAGCAGGCCCAGCCCGCTGACAACCTGCTGCACGACTGCGCCGACGAGCTGCACAGTCTGGGCTTCTTCCGGCATATCTGCGGCCTGAGCCAACAACTGGACAACCTGCACAACCGCCTGCGCAACAACGTGCTGCTGGAAAAGCAGGAGCAGCTCGGCAAGCTGCGCGACAGTTTCAACACCACCTTTGTCAGCGACCTGTGCCACGAGATCCACCAGGCCATCAACGACGGCGAGCGCACCTTGGAGCAGCTCAACAGCGAGCTGGAACACCACCGCTTCGGCGCCGACCGCGAGGGCTTCCAGTTCGACTGGAGCTGGGTGCCGGAATACAAGGAATACTGGAAGTTCTTCCGCGAGGTAACCCAGATGCCGAATCTGGGCGACGGAACCAACCTGTTCGAGGTCAGCCTGTCGGAGCAGTCCGCCAGCGTCCGCGACCATCTGCTCGGGCTGCTGCTGGAAGGTGACGAGCAGCAGGCCCTGCGTGAGCTGGAGCGCATCAGCGACTACCGCCGTTACCGCCGCTACGACATCCTCAAGCACCCGGAAGGCAAGCAGGCCATCCGCCTCAGCGAGTACGGCACCGGCTCCGGTGGCCAGCTGGAAACCCCGGCCTATATCATCCGCGCCGCTGCAGTGACCAGTGCCTTCCGCTTCAACGAGGGCAACAGCCACCTGCGCATGGTGATCGTCGATGAGGCCTTCATGCACATGGATGAAACCCGCTCCCGTCAGGTGATCAGCTACCTGACCGAAACCCTCGGTCTGCAGCTGATCTTCATCATGCCAACCAGCAAGGCCGGCCCCTTCCTCGAACTGATCAGCAACCAGTTCGTATTCAGCAAGGTGCCCAGCGCGGTCGCCATGGGCGAGCTGAACACCCGGGTACTGGTGGATCGTCAGCAGCTCAACCGCGAGCGCATCACCGAGCTGTGGAACAACCATCGCCGGGTGATCCGCCAGCAGGGCTCGCTGGAGTTCATGGAGTTGCTATGAGCAATGGTGGGGAGCAGCTCGGCTGGCTCGGCGAGCCCTGGGTACGCAGCCTGCTGCTGGAGATGCTGCAGCGCCTGGAGCGACCGCGCAGCCGGGCTGTCACCCTGCGCATCAATGAGCGCTCGGTACCAGCCCTGTACGAGTTCTCGGCGGATGTGGAAGGCCGCTGGCAGATCATCGAACAGGAGCTGGTGCAGCGCTGGCAGGTATTCAGCGTCACCCTCGAACGGCGCCTGCAGCCGCATCAGCAACCCTATGAAAACGCCCAGCTGCGGCTGCGGGCCGAGTCCGAGGAGCTGCTGCGGCAGTGGCTGGACCGGCCCCGCATCGACCCGGCCGAAGCTGAATGGCTGGCAGCCATCGACCGCCACGCGGGCAGTTTTGTCGATCAGGGCGAGGCGCTGCGCCGCCAGCGGCTGAGCCTGCCCGGCATTACCGGTGAACAGACAGTTGCCGCCCTGGCCGCCATCGGCCCGCTGCTGGATCAGCAGTTGAGTCTGCGCGAGCTGTCCGCCCGCTGCTTCCTCGGCAACTCCAAGGTACTGGATCAACGCCTGGAGCTGCTCGGTCAGCTGTTCGGCGAGCGTGTCGAAAGTATCCGCCAGCGGTCACTGCTGCTCACGGCCTGGGCGCCGACCGGCTTCGATACCTTGCTGATCGTCGAGAATCAGGACAGCTTCCTGCGTCTGGTGGAACAGACCCCCGCCGCCACCGCCCTGCTGTTCAGCGCCGGTTTTCGCGCCAGCGCCGGGCGCATCGCCAGCGCCAGCACCCGGTTTGCCTTCCTGCCGGGCTCCGACGCCGAGCACTTCCACCGGCATTGGCAACACACCGCAGCGGGCAGCTTCTTCTGGGGTGATCTGGATTATGCCGGTATGGATATCCTCCGCGCCCTGCGCTCGACCCTGCCGGGACTGCAGGCCTGGCAACCGGGCTATCAGCCCATGCTCGACGCCCTGCTGGCCGGTCAGGGACATACCCCGGAACAGGCGGCCAAGGAACGCCAGCTTGACCCCGGCCTGAGCGGTTGTACCTACGCCGATCAGCAACTGCTGCCTGCCCTGCGCCAGCAGGGACGCTTTCTCGATCAGGAAGGCTTCATGCCCGCCCGGCTCGATTGAGAATCACCGGTCGGCACCGCCGCTGACCAGTTGCGCCTGACGACGGCGAAACTCACTCGGACTGTAGCCGGTCCAGCGGCGGAAGGCGCGGGTAAAGCTGCTCGGATCCTGAAAACCCAGCTCATAGGCAATCCGTGTCAGGGACACCGCCGCATCGGCCATCAGCCGCAGCGCCGCATCCCGACGCACCTCGTCCAGCAGCCGCTCGTAGCTGGTGCCATGCTGGCCGAGTAGCCGCCGCAGATGGCGGGTACTGATATTCATCGGATCGGCAATCTGCTCCTCGCCCAGCACACCCCGGCTCATGCCCTGCTGAATGGCGTGCCGGGTCTTTTCCACGATATCACTGGCTGGCCCACGGGCCAGTACCCCGTGCAGTACTCCGGTCATGCCGTGCAGCAGCCCGGGGGTGGATTCAGGAATGGACAGATCCAGCCACTGACGGGGAATCTTCAGCCACCAGCCGTCGGCCAGTACGTGACCGCCCGGCCAGGGCAGCCGCAGCCTGCTGCCGGACGGCCCCGCCACCCCCACCAGCATGTCCGGTGCCTCTATTCCGCCACGCTGGGCACAGCGCAGCAGCAGGCGACCCAGTACATTGATCAGCGCCGCCATGTGTTGCGGATGAGGGCAGCCCCGGGGATACAGCAGCAGTCGGGCGTCCTCACCGGTGACCCGCAACTCGAGCGTGGCCTGGGTGCTGACCAGTGGGAAGAAGCGCACCAGGTTGTTCACTGCGGTACTGATGCTCATGCTGGCCGATACGGTCAGGCCGATCATCTGCAGCGACAGCGGCAGGTCACTGTCGGCGCAATCGGCGCTCAGGCCGAACCAGTCGTCCCCGCTGAGGCTCTGGGCTTCCTGCCACAGCAGATTGCAGGTGGTCTGATCCATCACTTCGTTATCCTGCAGACGGCGCAGCAGCCGTTCCGCCAACGGCGAAGCCTGCAGGCTCAGGCCGCGCTGCGCCAGCCCCTGACCAATCACCCGTCCCCAGCCACTCCATTCCCTGGGCGTCTCGGCAAGTCCCACCACCCTGTCGATCTGCATAGCTCCAACCTCTGGTTGCACCGGCCATCCCGGCCCGGCTGTTTTTTATCAGAGTACTCTGCCCTGCAGAGAATGGAAAGCCGCATTCAGAGAGCAGATATGGCATTTGTCCGGACACAACAACATTTCGCGTCCCAGTGAGCCGGGTTGCCGATCTGGCTCGCATGCACACTAGGGAACCTGCCGGAGCAGGACACTCTGGACATAAATGGAGCAGATACATGAGAACAAGAATACCGGTGTGGGCGCTGCGCAGCCTGCCATTCGCGATTGCCCTGGCCAGCGCCAGCGGCCCCACCCAGGCAGCCAACTGGTTGCTCAACGGGGTCAGTGTTCAGCTGGATTCCCAGATGTCACTGGGGGCCAGCTGGGCAACCAGCAACCCGGACAAGCGTTTCATCCATACCGACACCATGGTCGATGGCAAACCGATGAACGGTCAGGCCACGGCCCGCACCTCGGATGACGGACGCCTGAACTTCAAGCGTGGCGACGTCTTCTCGCAGATCTTCAAGGGCAGTCATGATCTGGAGCTGCGTTACGGCAACTCCGGCGGTTTCTTCCGCGGCATGTACTGGTACGACTTCGAGACCAAGGATCGCGGCCAGCGCTTCTATGATATCGACGACTCCGGTCGCCACCCGCTGCAGAAGGGCTCGGGCGTCACCCTGCTGGATGCCTTCGTCTATCACAACTACAGCATCGGTGATCTGCCGGGCAACATCCGCCTCGGCCGTCAGGTCGTCAACTGGGGTGAGGGCCTGTTCGTCGGCAACTCGCTCAATGCGGTCAACCCGCTGGACGTGGCCGCCTTCCGTCGCCCCGGCTCGGAGGTAAAGGAAGCACTGATTCCGGTGGAGATGCTGTACCTGTCCCAGGCGCTGAACGACAGTCTGACCGTGGAAGCCTTCTATCAACTGAAGTGGGCGCCGACGGTGCCGGATAACTGCGGGACCTTCTTCGGCTCCGACCCGATTTCCCGGGGCTGTCATGACCGTCTGATCGTGGCGGGCATGGACCGTCCGCAGGGCGAGGTGCTGCCGATCCCCGGCAATATCTATATCGCCCGCCAGCGCAAGGACGAGGATGCCAGGGACAGCGGCCAGTTCGGTGTGGCGCTGCGCTGGTTTGTTCCGGCGCTGAATGACACCGAGTTCGGCCTGTATGCCATGAACTATCATATGCGCACCCCGAGTTTCTCGGGTGTGGCGGGCAACTTCCTGACCACCTTCAACCCGGCCGAGCTGGTGCAGGGGCTGGACAATACCGTCGGTGCCGGTGGCTACTTCCTCGAATACCCGGAGGATGTGCGCCTGTACGGAGTCAGCTTCCAGACCAATATCGCCGGCATGCCGGTGGCCGGTGAGCTCAGCTACCGCCCCAACCTGCCGCTGCAGATAGCCGGCAGTGATATCAGTCGCACCATCCTGCAACTGGGCGAGGACAACACCCACCGGGGACTGGTCGGCCTGCCCACCGGCACGGAAATCCGCGGTTATGAGCGCAAGGAGTTCTACCAGGCACAGGTTTCAGCGATCAAGACCATCGACCGGGTGCTGGGTGCCAGCCGCCTGACCCTGGCCGGTGAAGTGGCCTACAACCATATCAGCGGCCTGGGCAGTGGCAATGGCCAGACCAAGTTCGGTCGGGACTCGCTGTTCGGCCAGAGCCCCTTCGCCGATGGCACCTGTTCATCACTGGGCAGCTCACCCCGGGCAGCCAGCTGGTGTGAGAACGAGGGCTACATGACCCGCAACTCCTGGGGCTACCGGATCCGTGGCGGTCTGGAATACAGCAACGTGTTTGCCGGTATCAACCTGAGCCCAACCCTGGCTTGGTCGCATGACGTCGAGGGTTACAGCCCCAACTTCAACGAGAATGCCAAGTCGGTCAGCATCGGCCTGAATGCCGAGTACGCCAACAAGTACACCGCCAGCATCAGTTACACCAACTACTTCGATGGCAAGTACAACACCCTGGTGGATCGCGACTTCGCCTCCCTCAGCTTTGGCGTCAGTTTCTAATCGGCTATGGAGAACAACATGCAAATGCAGAACGTATTTATCGGTGCCTGTGGTCTGGCCCTGAGCCTGGTGGCCAGCGCCGTAGCAGCACAGAGCCTGTCCCAGTCGGAGATCGATCAGCTGGGTACCACGCTGACTCCGATCGGCGCGGAGAAGGCGGGTAACGCGGCGGGTACCATTCCCGAGTGGACCGGTGGCCTGAATGAAAATGCCGGGCAATCCCTGGCCAACCACTTTCTGGAAAACCCCTTCAGGGGCGAGCAGCCGGAGTTCGTCATCACCGCACAGAACTACCAGCAGTACCGTGACAACCTGACCCCGGGGCAGGTCGCCTTGTTCGAACGCTACCCGGAAACCTTCCGCATGCCGGTATACCAGACCCGGCGCTCGGTAGGCTTCCCCCAGTCGGTATATGACCAGGTCAAGCGCACCGCCGGTCAGGCCCAGCTGGTGAATGGGGGTGACGGTGTCGCGGATGTGGAGCCGGGGGCATCCTTTATCTTCCCGCTGCCGAAAACCGGTGGTGAGGTGATCTGGAACCACATGACCCGCTACCGTCTGAACGTGCATCGCTGGTACATGCAGGCCATGCCGCAGACCAACGGCTCCTTCACCCTGATCAAGATGGAAGAGGAAGTCGG
>LSQX01266591.1_pt1 | contig 26733 bp, 20 predicted proteins | sample 654561 | NCBI WGS metagenome assembly LSQX01 (sample SAMN04489861, study PRJNA283612) | anaerobic digester metagenome | isolation source: 4 biogas reactors fed with cattle manure at either 37C or 55C with and... | place: Denmark: Kongens Lyngby | collected 2014
AGAGAAAACTGACTGCCACTTTTTCCAGCTATCTGTACGGAGAGATTCTAACTTTTACATCTTATTCAACATCCTCAAGCTGATTTCAGTCACGGCATTTGCCCTACGTGCATGAAAAAGCTGTATCCGGAATTTGTAAAAAAAAGCTCCTAACAACCGCATCAACTCGGACTGGCAATTCCGCTACGCTCCATTGCCAGCCGGTTATGCGGAGCGTTTCAATGACGGAGCGGAGAGTGAGGGGATCGAATCCGCGATCCACCTCGATGATAAGGTTCCTGCCCGGATGAATACGGATTCCGGACTCGGTCCCGGTCACTCCCTCTGGAAGCAGCTCCAGAAACCCCCCGGCACGGAGTGGTTGTCCCCGGAATCTGCGTCGCCAGGCATGGAACTGACGCAGCCTGATCTGTCTGTCCCGGCAAAAGTCGGCAATGTTCAGGCCCCTTGTTGTCTGGTCCTCGATGATGGTGCGCCAATGGGCTCGCCGTTCCTCTTTGGTCATTGTGTCTTCCCTCCCGTAAAAGAAATCTTTCTTTCCGGAAGGCTATAACTCAGAATATGTCCACGGGGAGCCAATTCGGCTAAAGGGGAAATCTCTTGACCCTCGCAGGGAAGTCAAATAAATATAACGCGGCAGTTGCAACAAAACTGATTTGCATCAGTTGACTTTTTTCTGGATTCAGTCGGAGACGGCCATGAAGATGAAACATGATGAGTATCCAAACATATACAAGGGTATAGCGCTCATTGCCGATCCAATCTATGATTACATCGTTTTTACAGTGCCATATTCTGATGGTTCGTTCGAAAAAACGGAAAAAGATTTGATCGATTCACCCTGGGTTCAGCGCCTGCGGCGTATCTATCAGCTCCAAAGTGCCCGCTGGGTCTATCCATCGGCGGAACATACCCGGTTCCAGCATTCTCTCGGGACCATGCACAACGCAGGTGAGTTTGGGAAAAAATTATACGGCAGCCTCAAGGGTGTCTGTAAGGATACGCCGTCTTTTCATTATATCGAAGAATTGCTCCGCATTGCGGGACTCCTTCATGACGTCGGCCATGGGCCATACGGCCATTTCTTCGATGACCACTTTCTTGCCCGGTATGATTTGACCCATGAGGATATCAGCCAGCACATTATCGTAAGAAAACTTGGAACCCTCATACGCGGCGTGGTCAGGAGTCCCTCGGGACCGTTCAGTCCGGGTGAGGTGCTTGACCCAAAACAGGTCGCCTTCCTGATTCGCGCTCCGAAGGATGATCAGAAGGGATGGCCGAGATGGCTCGTTCTGCTCCGACAATTGTTCACGGGAATCTACACGGTGGATAACCTGGATTACGTACAGCGCGATGCTTATATGACGGGTTTTTCTCTCGACCTGGTCGATACAAAACGCCTCCTGCACTACACTTTTTACTCCTCCGATGGCCTCACCCTTCATCAAGGAGGGATTTCGGCTCTAAACCGCTTTTTGAACGCCCGATTGAATCTTTACACAAACGTCTATTTTCACCGGACCACCCGTGCCCTGGACCTGCACCTTCAGGAAATTTTTCTGGAGACGATGGGCCTGATTCTTTCCGGGAACCCGTTGTCGGATATGGATCGTTATCTGGCCTGTGATGAGTGGTTTTTGTTCCATGAAACACGGAATTGGTTGAACGACGCCGATATCAAGAAAAAGCGCCTGGGGCGGGAATGGAAGAAACTGTTCCAGCGGGAGGTGAAATGGAAAATGTCTTTTTCGACGGAAATTTCAATCGATAAGGTTCAGCGTGGCACCCGTTTCCTCCGTGCACCGGATTACGAAAAGCAAATCCGGGCTTTTCTGCCATCGGATTTGAAAAAAATACGGTTCCGCGTGGATCTTGCCACACAGGACCCGCGTCCCCTGAACCCCATTGCGGAATCGGAAAAAAGGATCCATATCTTCAACCCTTTAACCGGCAAAACATCGCCCGAACCTCTGAAGGATATTTACCGGTTTATTCCGGCTCGAGTTGTACATTTTCGGGTTTTTTCCATCAACCATTACGAGGACGAGGTATTGTCCAAGGCGGCGGAACAGTCCCTGGCGTTCCTTGAGGACAGTTCCCGGACCAATATCTGATCCACCAGGATACTCTATTTGCACATGGAACCGCAAGAAACGACAGACATCACACTTTTCGTGAGAACATCCGGAGAAGACATCGCACGATGGGACCGGCGCAAAATCGTTGATGCCCTGATTCGGGAGACCACAATCGACGTGGAGACGGCGGAAGGGATCAGCAAAGAAGTGGAACGACAAATCGTCGCATCCGGCATCGCACTCCTGACGACCAACCTGATCCGGGAAATGGTGGACGCGAAACTGATCGAACGGGGTCTGGAGGAGCAATGGCGGATGCACGCCCGGATCGGTTTCCCCCTTTATGACGTGAGACAGTTGATCCTCCACCAGAACAAGGAAAACGCCAACGTGCCGCACAGTCCCGAGGGAACGAACCTTGTCTTCGCTGAAGGCATCAAACGGGAATACGCCCTTTACGACGTGTTTTCACGGGATATCGGAGATGCCCATATTCTGGGAGACATTCATATTCACAGTTTGGGGTATGTGGATCGCCCCTACAGTTCTTGTCAGTCCTTGGAGTACATCAAGAAATTCGGTCTCGATCTTCCCTATTCCATGACTATTGCCAAGCCGGCAAAGCATGCGGAGGTTCTCCTCGCTCATATGGTTCGGTTCGGCGCCATTCTTCAAGGTCAGTTTGCCGCCAGTATCGCTTGGGATGCGGTCAATTTGCTCTTGGCACCCTATTTGGAAGGGAAAACCGAAAAGGAGGTCCGCCAGTTTGCCCAGATGTTGATTTACGAATTTTCGCAAATGACGGCCGCCAGGGGCGGACAGGCCATATTTACCGATATTCATCTGTACTGGGAAGTTCCCCGCCATTTTCGCAATGTGCCGGCCATCGGTCCCGGCGGGGAGTTCACGGGCAAGACTTACGGGCAGTACGGCGAAGATGCCCGGCGATTTGCTCTGGCTATCTTCGGAGTATTGAAAAAGGGGGACGCCATCGGCAGTCCTTTCATCTTTCCCCGGCCTTTTGTGCATATTACGGACGAATTTTTCCGGACGCCGGGGTACGAGCATTTTCTCCTCAAGGTCTGTGACGTCGCGTCGGACAAGGGGAATCCTTTTTTTCTTCTTGAGCGCGCCGAAGACGTACCGATGATGGTCTGCGGCACCCGGGGTTGTTTCGATCCCGGGGAAGGGGAAGGCCTGAATGCCTGGGAAATGCGGTGGGCGGCCATGCAAAATGTGACGCTCAACCTGCCGAGGGTGGCTTACAAGGCCAAAAGAAAAGATGTGGACCTTTATCGCCTGCTGGGGGAGCTGATGGATCTTGCGGCGAAAGCTCATCTTCAGAAGTGCAGCTTCATTACCAGTTTGCTTTCTTACGGAGAGGCCGGCCCTCTCGCGATTTTAGCGATGGAAAAGGATGGCACACCATATTTGCGTTTGGAAAGAACAAGCTGTCTCATAGGGGTACTCGGCCTGAATGAACTCGTTCAGATTCATGTCGGGAAACAACTTCACGAATCGGATGAAGCCGTGGCGTTGGGTTTGCGGGTTATTACTTTCCTCAAGGAAAAGGCAGAGCAACTCTCTCGGGCGCATGGCCTACGAATCATTCTTGAACAGTCTCACGCAGAAACCACGGCTTATCGCTTTGCCAAACTTGATTTGCGCTACTTTTCTCCGGAGGCGGGCCGGATTGTTAAGGGGGATTTGTCTAAAGGTGAAATTTTTTATACCAACTCCACTGATTTGAACGTGTCTTCCGTTTACGATCCCATGGACAGGCTGATATTGGAAGGCGCCTTCCATCCCCTTTTTGGAGGGGGGACGATTTCTCATCTATGGCTTGGAGAAATGGGGCCATCCGGGGCTGTGCTGGCGGATTTCATCGTCAAATTGTATCACCGGTCAAAATGTCGGACCGTCACTTTTTCACCGGACTTTACGATCTGTCCCGTTTGTCGCTCCGCCGTACGGGGGCTGCGGCAAAAATGCGATACTTGCCTCTCCGATGCCGTAGATTCTGTGTCCAGGATCACCCAATATTTCAGCAGAACATCGGGCTGGAACCGCGGTAAAATAGGAGAGCTGAAAGTGCGTTACCGTTATTCCTCTTCGGCATTTAATGGAGATAAGTTGTCGTTCTGACGTGAAATGATGTGGGAAATAATAATGAAACGCTCGTTATTGATAAAAAAAATCATACGATACGTTTTCCTGTTGATAGGAATATGCCTCCTTGGCTCCACGACGGCCAATGCAGAATTGACGATCGGGGATGAAAAAAAATTAGGTCAGCAATTTTACGATAGAATGCTTAATAACGGTTTCCTGATCCAGGAAAAAAGGATGAGTGATTACATCACAAAAGTCGGTATGACCGTATTGCGTTCTGTCAAAAATCCTCTTTTCGAATATCGTTTTTCTATTGTAAAGGATTCTTCGGTCAATGCGTTTGCCACGCCGGGGGGATATGTCTATGTAAATCGGGGCTTGATTGCCCTGGTTGCTTCAGAGGCGGAGTTGGCGGCGGTGCTGGCGCACGAGATTGCCCACGTCAACGCCCGGCATATTGCGGACATGGTCAACAAAGCCTCCAAAGTCAATATTGCGACTCTGCTGGGCGTTATCGCCGGGGCATTTATGGGTGGCGGCGATCTGTCGGCGGCGGTCATGGGATTTTCCCTGGCTACGGCGCAGACCATGACCTTGAAATATAGCCGGGACAACGAGGAAGAAGCCGATCGTTACGGTATGCTCTACCTGGTCAGGGCCGGCTATAAAGCGGAAGCTTCACTGAATGTTCTGAAGATGATGAGACGGTATGAATTCTATTCCAGTTCCGTTCCCTCATACTTCATGACCCACCCCGGAACGGATGATCGGCTCCGCTACATCGACGGGCTTTTGCAGACCACTTATGCCGAGGCAAAGGGGAAGGATGAAATTGTCGGACCTTTCGGGCGGATCAGGACCGTGCTCATGACGGGAGGGGCCGATGTGGAAGCCAAGATCAGATATTTTGAGGGGGAGGTGAAAAAAGATACAAAAAATGTCGACAGCCTGTATGGTCTTGGTGTGGTTCAGGCCCGGAAGGGGCTCTACGGGGAATCTCTGGCGACTCTGCAACAGGCCTTGCTTCTTGCCCCCTTGGATAAAGAGGTTTTAAGGGATATCGGTGTGAATTACTTCAAGTTAGGTCAGTATCCCCAATCTATTGATTACCTGTTGAGGGCGTATAAGATCGACCGGCACGACTGGAAGACATTGGCGTACCTGGGCAACTCCCATGAAGCGATGGGACTGTATGCCCAGGCCCTCGGTTATTTCCGTGCTTTGGAAAAAACGGATCTGGATGATGCGGAGATTTATTATAGTATCGCAATGGCCTATGGGAAGCTCAAGGAAATGGGGGATTCACACTACTATTTCGGCATTTACTTCAAAAAACAGAAAAAAACGGAAAGCGCCCTTTTTCACTTCAAAGAAGCATTGAAATATTTCGTTATCAACACTCCCAAATATCAGGATATCGAGAAAGAAATCAGATTGTTATCCATGGAAACGGATGCGAAGAAAAGACCTGAAGGGAAAAGAAGAAATTAAAGGTCCGCTTCTTCACACTGCCAGCCGGCCAATTCCCTGTTTGCATAATCCAGGTGTATTTTTTCCCGCAGAAAGAAGGCAAACAGATCGGCATCGATGTGATGATCTGCCGCCATGCCCTTCATGATCCGGATTGCATCGACCAGGGTGCTACCCCGGTTGTAAGGTCGGTCGGTTGCAGTGAGGGCTTCGAAAATATCGGCCAGGGCGAGGATGCGGGCCTGCAGGGGTAATTGGTCGTCCGTTAGCCCCTGTGGATAACCGGTGCCGTCAAGCCTTTCGTGATGACAGGCGGCGAGAAAGGGGACATTCTGGAATTTTTTGGGGAAGGGCAGTTGGGACAACATATCATGGGTGATGACGGCATGGCTTTCCACTATCGCCCTTTCTTCATCGGTGAGTGTCCCCTGACGAATACTCAGGTTGTAAAGTTCGTTTTCCGTCAAAAGAGGTCTTAATCCGTCTGCATCCATCCATTGCCGGCGGGAAACGCCTTGTAACCGTTCCAGTACATGATCGTTTACATCAGTCAGGCCAAGATTTATTTTTTCAATCAACGAGAACAAATCGTCGAAATCCGTGTTCTCTTCCCCCTCTTCTTCCTCTTTTCCTGTCGGTGGCGTCATTCCTTCAACCTGAAAGGCGGTGAGCCTTTTTTCCAGGGCATTGATCTTGTGATCCCGCTTCAATATTTCAAGGCGCGTTTTAATCAGTTCGATTCGATCGATGACCGCCTCGAGTTTGGTCGACTTGTTGACGATGTGCTCCGGTGTGACGATCTTGCCCACATCGTGAAGCCACGCCGCAATACGAAGCTCTTCGATCTGTGCCGCTGTAAAAAAACATTCGGCGAAAGGGCCTTCACGAGCCGCATTGATGCGGTCCGCAATCGTTAGGCTCAGATCCGCGACACGACGGACGTGGTCACCTGTGTACGGGGACTTTTCATCAATAGCGGTGGCGATGGATCTGATGAAGGCATGGAGAAGGGTTTCCAGGTTGTGGATCAGAGTGTTGTTGGACAGAGAGATTGCCGCCTGGGAGGCGAGGGATTCGGTGATCTGCTGTTCCCAAGCGGTGAAGGCCCGGATTTTCCCCGTTTCCGGGTCCTGGGCGTTGATCAGCTGAAGAACGCCGATCAGGTCGTTGTCGTGATTTTTCAGGGGCACCACCAGCATGGAAACGGATCGGTAGCCTGTCTGTTTGTCAAATTTCCGTGTGCCTTCAAAATTAAAACCTGTGGCATGGTAAACATTTTCAATATTGATCACCTTACCGGTCAGGGCGGCGTAGGCGGAAACATTCTGATGGTTCGGGCTTTCGTCCGGATTCCGCAGAGGAACAGGGGACCAGTCGATTCTTGTTCCGGTGCCCCCCATGCGGAGCTGAAGCGTGTCGTTTTGCACGATGGCGAATTGCAGCGTCAGTGCGTCGTCGGAGATGACGTACAGTGTCCCCCCATTGGCGTGGGTGAGTTTTTTCGCCTCATCCACGATCATTTCAAGAAGCCGGTCAATATTCTTTTCAGCAGTGAGGGCGGATCCGATTCTTGTGAAACGTGAAACAAGGTCTGCGGAATTTACGCCCTGTGTTTTCTCTATATGATGGCTTAAAACAGTCCCGTCCGTCTTTCCTGAAGGGGAAGCATGTTCCGGTGGGCCATTTTTTTCCCTGTTCTTTGACATGGTTTCTTCCAGAGGAACGCCGTTTAACTGCGGATGGCTATCTTTTTGACATACGCGGCCAATTCCGACTTGATTTGACCGAGGTCTTCCGGAGAAAGAGGTTTGCGGTTCAGGTACCGCTCATCCAATGTTTTTGAAGGTGTAAAGTTCTGCAGGACGAACAGGCGGGCTCCACGGAGCAATTCCCCCATTGCCCGAATGTCTTCCGGCGAGAGCAGATTTTCGACAAGGGTCGTCCGAAACTCGTAATCGATGGAGGCGTTCATGATGGCCCGGACACTGCTTTCGATCTCGTCTTTATCGACATTCACTCTGCACACTCTGTCGTATCGCTGTAAGGGTCCCTTGATGTCCATGGCGATATAGTCGAGGAGGTTTTTTTCGATCATGGACCGGATCATGGCCGAATGAGATCCGTTGGTATCTAGCTTGATCAAAAAACCGAGGTCGCGGACCCTGCGAATGAATTCCGGCAGGCCTTCCTGAAGCGTCGGTTCTCCCCCCGTAATGGTAACGGCATCGAGTTTGCCCCTTCTTTTTTCCAGGAAAGCCAGAATATCCTCTTCTTCGAGACAGGGTCCGTAAAGCTTCTCAATGACCAGCTCAGGGTTATGACAATATGGGCATCTGAAATTACATCCCTGCATGAACACAATAGCGGAGATTTTTCCGGGGAAATCGATCAGTGAGACTTTGTGTAAACCGCCGATCTTAATCATCAGAAACTGAAAGTCCGCCTTTGGTTGAACTCCTCCTGCTTGCCCTTGTTCCACTGTTTTACGGGGCGCAGATAACCTACGACCCGAGAATAGACCTCACAGGCATCCTGGCAGACCGGACAGGCCTCCAATTCCCCCTTCAGGTATCCATGAGAGGGACAAACGCTGAAGGTCGGCGTGAAGGTGAGGTAGGGGATATGGTATCCGGAGCATATTTTCTTGACCAGCCCCTTTAGAGCCAGGGGATTATCAATTCTTTCACCGGCAAATATGTGGAAGACCGTTCCTCCTGTGTATTTGGTCTGGATTTCGTTTTGCAGATCGAGGGCCTCAAAGATGTCATCGGTGTGGTTGACCGGCAACTGAGTCGAGTTCGTGTAAAAAGGTTCGGCCTGATGCAGCCTGACCTGTTCATCGTTTGAAAAGACCATATCCGGATACTTTTCCCGATCGATTCGTGCGAGACGGTACGATGTACCCTCGGCCGGGGTGGATTCCAGGTTGTAATTATTCCCCGTTTCCCGTTGGAATTGAATCAGGGTTGTCCGCATGAAATCAAGCACTCTTTTCGTAAAGCCCTGGCCCTCAGGCGATGCAATATCCTTGTTAAACAGGTTGAGGCAGGCTTCGTTCATGCCGACCAGCCCTATCGTGGAAAAATGATTTTTCCAGTATTCACCAAATCGGCCGTGGATATTTCTCAGGTAATATTTTGTATAGGGGTAGAGATTGCTATCGGTAAATTTTTCCAGAATTTTCCGCTTTGTCTCCAAGCTGTCCTTGGCGATGTTCATCAGTTTCTCAAGATGGGCCAGAAATTCGTCTTCGGTCGAACAAAGGTAACCGATGCGCGGCATATTAATGGTGATGACGCCTATGGAGCCGGTTAGAGGATTGGAACCGAAAAGACCACCGCCCCGGATCTCAAGCTCCCGATTGTCGATTCGCAGCCGGCAGCACATGCTGCGCGCGTCTTCAGGGTTCATGTCTGAATTGATGAAGTTGGAAAAATAGGGAACCCCGTATTTGGAGGTCATATCCCAGAGACCTTCCAGATTTTGATCATCCCAGTTGAAATCCTTCGTGATGTTATAAGTGGGGATCGGAAAGGTGAAAACCCGGCCTTTTGCATCCCCCGCCTCCATAACTTCCAGGAAGGCCCGGTTAAAGAGGTTCATTTCTTTCTGGAATTCCTGGTAGGTTTCCTTTTGCGGCTGACCGCCGATGATGACGTTTTGATCCCGGTAGTACTTGGGAACGGTGATATCAAGCGTTACATTGGTAAAGGGTGTCTGAAACCCGACTCGTGTGGGGACGTTGATGTTGAAAATAAACTCCTGCAGGGCCTGCTTGACATCCATGAAAGTCAGGTTGTCGTAGCGGATAAAGGGGGCCAGAAGGGTATCAAAATTTGAAAAGGCCTGTGCGCCGGCGGCTTCTCCCTGGAGAGTATAGAAAAAATTGACCACCTGTCCCAGGGCGCTTCTCAGATGCTTGGCCGGTTTGCTTTCCACTTTGCCGGAGACGCCTTTGAATCCTTCCAGCAGCAGGTCGTATAGATCCCAGCCGACGCAGTAAACGGACAGGAGACTCAGATCGTGAATGTGGAAGTCCCCTGCCATGTGGGCTGTCCTGATTTCCGGTGTGTATATTGCGTTCAGCCAGTAAACTTTGCTGACTTCGGAAGAGATGTAGTTGTTCAGCCCTTGGAGGGAGTAGTCCATATTGCTGTTTTCGTTGACCTGCCAATCCTTTTTTTTCAAGTATTGGTCCACGAGATCGACTTCCATACGGTTGGTGATTTCCCGCAGGCGGGCATGCTGTTCCCTGTAAATAATGTAGGCTTTCACGGTTTTGCGGTAGGGAGAGGAGATCAGAACCTCTTCCACGATGTCCTGAATTTCTTCGACAGTCATGATTCGATGACCAAAGAGCTGTTCCGCCAGGTTCAGCACCTTGATGGTGAGCTTCCTTGCAGCGGTCAGATCGAATTCACCGGTAGCTGTCCCCGCCTTGGCGATGGCATTGGTAATCTTTTCCGCGTTGAATTTGACAAGTCTTCCATCTCGTTTTCTGATCTTCGTGTGCATTGGAATCTCTCCCTTTCGACTGAATCGGTATACCGTTCCGGTATTTCAATAATAAAGTATAAAGTCAAAATAACCTACCGTTCAAGCAGGTTGTGTATGCTGTACCTGTGTTTTGAACATCAATATGTTGTGGTGTTATGAGGAAGATAATACCATATATTGATTTAAGCAAGCAAAAAGTTCACACGGTGAAAACTATTTTTCATCGGATCGATTCAGAGTGCAAGACCAATGTTCTTGATATGGATCTTTTTATCCTGTAAAATTCGCGCTATAAGGTGACATATATTTATGGCTGATAGCAGGAAGTGGATTATCACAATTGACGGGCCCGCCGGTTCCGGAAAGAGTACAGTGGCTAAGTTTCTGGCGCACGAATTAAACCTTCTGTATCTTGATACGGGAGCCCTGTACCGGTCCGTCGCATATAAAATTCTCGTTTCAGGGATGGCCGACTCCGATATGCTGGGGCTGCGGGAACTCCTTGCCAGGACAAAGATCCATCTTCAAAAAAATCACGAAGGCATGACTGTATTTATTGATCAAGAAGACGTTGGCCAAAAGATTCGCACGGAAGAAGTGGCCGTTTTGGCGTCGACCGTTTCAGCCATACCTGTCGTGCGGGAGGCGTTGCTGCCGATTCAGAGGAATTGCGCCCGAAGGACGGGTCTGGTCGCGGAAGGGCGTGATATGGGAACCGTCGTTTTCCCGGAAGCCGACTTCAAATTCTACCTCCACGCTTCAGCCGGGGAGCGAGGTCGCAGAAGGTATCTGGAACTCCTGGAAAAGGGAGTGACACCCGTGTATGAGGATATTCTGGCCAGCATTGCCCTGCGGGACAAACAGGATAGGGAACGGGAAATTTCTCCCCTTCGGATTCCAAGGGATGCCCATGTGATTGATACATCGAGGATGACAATCCAGGAAGTGATATCTGAATGCCTCGCCGTTCTTCAGGCATAGGGATGTCACGGGGTTTCTTTTGCCGTGGATGGCCTATTCTTCCGTATTTCGGGTGTTTTGTCTTGCTATTCTATGGTCGATGTGCTAACGGCTTATCTTTCGTGGCGGTACGAAAAAATTCGATGATGGGGGTAAAGGTAACATGGTTAACGAAAACAACCTAATTTCGCAACAGGAGGAGGCAGAGGAAATCAGGACGGATACGCCAGATGATACGGTGTCCGCCCAAACGAATGATGAACCGATGGATTTCGGGGAACTTTACGAACAGAGCCTCCAGAACGTGCAGTTTGGCGAGATCGTCACCGGGAAGATTGTCCAGATTACAAACGATGTGGTGATGGTCGATGTCGGCTGGAAGACGGAGGGACATATTCCCACCAAGGAGTTGAAAGACGCGGACGGCAATATTTCGTTAAATGTAGGAGACGAAATTGAGATACTCGTCGATAGGCGAGACGGGGAGGGCAATCTGATCCTGTCACGGGATAAGGCAGCCAAGTTGAAGGTTTGGGATGATATCAAGCAGGCCTGCAGTCAAAATGCCCTGATCGAAGGCGTTGTTGTCGAGCGGGTCAAGGGAGGATTGTCGGTGGACATTGGCATACCCGCGTTTCTGCCTGGCTCCCAGGTCGATATCCGGCCGGTTCGGGATCTCGACAAGTACGTGGGACAGAGCCTGACGTTCAATATCCTGAAGTATGACCGTAAGCGGAACAATGTGGTCCTCTCCCGCCGGGCCATCCTTGAGGCGGAACGGGAAAGTGAAAAGATCAAAACGCTTGAAAATTTAGAGGAAGGAAAGATTGTAGAAGGGATCATCAAAAACATTACGGATTATGGAATCTTCATCGATCTGGGCGGTGTGGATGGTCTGCTGCATGTGACCGATATGTCCTGGGGGCGCATGACCCGTCCCTCAGGAGCCTTTGCCAGGGGCGACAAAATCACGGTCAAGGTACTCTCATTTGATCGTGAGAGGGAGAGGGTTTCGTTAGGGCTCAAACAGTTGATGGAAAATCCATGGGACACAATTTTGAGCCGTTATCCGATCGGTTCCATCGTCACGGGCAAGGTGGTTAATTTGACCGATTATGGCGTATTCGTTGAACTCGAGCCAGGGGTTGAGGGGCTCATCCACATTTCGGAAATGTTCTGGACGCGTGAAATAAAACATCCTTCCAAGGTTCTCTCGCTTGGCGAGGAAGTTAATATCATGATTCTCGATATCAATCCCGATCTGAAACGGATTTCCTTGGGCTTGAAGCAGACGATGACAAACCCCTGGGAGGCTTTGAAAGAAAAATATCCCGAGGGCAGCGTTCTGCAAGGGGTGATTCGCAACATCACAAATTTCGGTATTTTTGTCGGGGTAGAAGAAAGTATCGATGGACTGATCCACGTGTCCGATATTTCATGGCGGCACCGGGTGGTCCATCCCTCTGAAATGTACAAAAAAGGCCAGACCATCGAAGCCGTTGTTCTGCACATCGATCCTGAAAATGAAAAATTTTCTCTGGGGATCAAGCAGTTGGAGACGGATCCCTGGGAAACCCTTGAAAAAAGCTATCCCGTAGGCTCCTCGATTAACGGAAAAATTACGAACATCACCGATTTCGGAATGTTTGTTGAAATCGAGGAAGGAATAGAAGGTTTGATCCATGTTTCTGAATTGAGTCAGAAACGGATCAAGAGTGCATCGGAACTGCATAACGTGGGGGATGCGGTTACGGCGACGGTGAAGAATATCGACGCCAAAAACAGAAAGATCCGTCTCACTTTGCGTGACAGCGAAGCACCGCCGGAAACTTACCACGGCAATCAGTATCTGAACAACAAAGAAAACCTGGTATCGCCTCTGGGAGAAGCCCTGGCGGACGTCAAGATAGGAGAAACGGAACCATCCGAGTAGAAACCCGTTGGGAGCGGGTCATTTGACGATGAATCTGTATGACAGGAGGATGAGATGAGAAGACACCCCGTTCTTTTCGGCATCCTCTTTTTGATCTGTGCCGGCTTTGTGTTTTTTCTGGTCCTCAATGGGTTGCTCAAATCCGGTGGAGGCGGGTATGCCTTGCCTGCCGGTGATAAAGTGGCGATTGTCACCTTGGAAGGTGTTATCACCAACTCCGACCGTATCATCCGCGAAATAGAAGCTTTTGCAAAAAATGACCGCGTCAAGGCCATTGTTCTTCGTATCGACTCTCCAGGAGGCAGCGTGGCTCCCACACAGGAAATCTATGACGCCGTACTGGAGGCCGGTAAAAAGAAAAAAATCGTTGCATCCATGGGCTCCATTGCCGCATCGGGCGGGTATCTTGTTGCCTGCGCCGCCGACCAGATCGTCGCCAATCCGGGAACCATCACGGGTAGTATTTCCGCCGTGATGCATTTTGCCAATATGGAGGAGTTGATGCGCAAGATCGGGGTCAGCACGTCCGTTGTCAAAAGCGGAAAATACAAGGACATCGGTTCCCCGGCTCGAGAAATGACGGAAGAGGAAATATCTTTGCTCCAGCAACTCGTGGACGATGTGTATGATCAACTTCTGGAAACGATTTCCGTCAGACGAAAAATAACGAAAGAAAACCTCAGCCTCCTGGCCGATGGACGTATACTGACGGGCCGTCAGGCTCAGAAAGCCGGATTGGTTGATTTCCTGGGAAACCAGAAATATGCTGTCCGTTTGGCCGGACAGATGACCGGCATTTCCGGAGATCCTGCCGTGGTTTATCCTCCTGAGAAAAAAGCTTTTATCCTGGATTTTTTGCTGAAGAGTCTCGTCAGGTCCGTGAAACAGGAGCTTGTCCTGGATCAGCCAAAAATGGACGGACTGCAGTACCTTTATTGCCCCCAGTAGGGGGGTGTGGGCTACAAAGAGCCGGGGGATGATCTGAGTCGTACAGGGCGCTTTACCGGCTATCCGGCCGCGGATGTTCCCATTGCCCGTCTTCATCTCATTGATTTGATGCCCGATTCCTTGGGAAAGGGCGGGCGGATTGAAATCAGGGGATGGGCTGGTTTCATCCCACAGCAGGCAGGGCAAGCCTGCGGAGAGGGCACGGAACGGTACACCGCCTTGTCCACCCGCGGAAAAAGGGCGTCCTCAGCCCGAGGCTGGCCCTCGAAATTAAGAAAGGATCGCTGATAAACATGACGACCTATAACACGATCCTCCTCGAATGCAAGGAGGAGGGATATGTGATCATCACCATGAACAGGCCCGTGGAACTTAACGCTTTATCCAGGGATATGAGACTGGAATTGACGGATTGCTTCACCAGACTGGAGGGGGACACATCCGTCAAAACCGTCATATTGACGGGTGGTGATTACGTTTTCTCAGCGGGAGGCGACATCAAGGAGATGTCGGCGTTGCCGGACAGCGAAATCGAAGCTTATTTCCGGTCAATTTTCGTCTGCCTGAGGCGGATCAACCTGTTCCCAAAACCGGTGATTGCTGCGGTGAACGGTATCGCCATCGGAGGCGGCTTCAATCTGGCCGTAGTTTGTGATCTGATTATCGCTTCCGACACGGCTATTTTTGGTCATCCGGAATTGAAATTGGGGCTCAATCCCCTGTTCAACCCTGTTCGTCAGCTGGTCGGAATGGCCAAGGCGAAAGAAATCACCTTGCTCGGAGAGCCCATCGCAGCCAATGAAGCCTTGCGAATCGGGTTGGTGAATAAGGTGGTTGCTCCGGAACGACTCATGATGGAAGCGGAGGGAATGGCCAAAGAGATTTCCAAGCGGTCGGTCCAGGCCACGGAAGTGGTGAAAAAAATATCGTCCATGGTGCCTCATCTGGAGGTCGGCGCGGCGCTGTCGCTCGAATTCGAGATGAGTACCTTCCTCTTTTCACGACCGGAGCGAAAGACTTACATGCGGGAGTTCCTCATTTCGGAAGAGATGAGAAAACGAAAACGGCGGCGTCACCCTTAGCCGTCCCATTCATTGGACAATGCGAAATCCCGGAGCTGATCACGGCGCTTTTTGTGTTGCAACTTCTTCAGGGCTTTGGCTTCGATCTGGCGGATTCTTTCCCGGGTAACCCCCATCATTTCGCCCACTTCTTCGAGCGTAAAGGGTCCATAAATACAAGCGATCCAGGTGCAATTCAGAAAGTTAGCGCTTTTGATGCGCCACTCACAGTTTATGTCCTGGCATTCTTCCGTGATAAGATGTCCATATTTTTTGCACTTATAGATGTTGAGCATGGAATTTGGATTTTTCATCTTTTTTCCTCTACTAAATCGGGTCCTGCATCAATCAAAAGGTGAGTTGAGGTGGAAGATAGCGATTCTCTCCGGGTTTGTCAATAAAGATGGCCTTACAAAGAGCCGAAAAGTGGTCAATATATTTCGGCGGCAAATTTTGCCAATTCCGACTTTCCGCGAATTCGTTGATATAGGAACACCAAAAAAAGAAAAGACGCAAAGAAAAGGCGCCGTGAAAGAGAAAGGGGTATCATCTTTTCGGCTGGTTATCGGGTCTGGGTGTGTCTGATGTTTCCATAGATGTACTCTCCGATATCAGCGGCGGTTTTCATGATGTCCTCCAGGTTGGCATGGACAAATTTCCGGTTATGGAGCACAAGTTTGCCATTGATGATCACGGAGGAAACATCGGAACCGGATGCGGCGTAAACGAGATGTGAACGGACGTTATAAAGAGGCGTCAGATGGGGCTGGTTCAGGTTGATCAGGATCAGGTCCGCCGCTTTGCCGACTTCCACCGTACCAATTCGTTGATCAAGGCCAAGGAGTCTTGCTCCGTCAATCGTGGCCATTTTAAGGACCGTCGCCGCATCGAGGATAGTCGGGTCCATCCGGGTTACCTTGCCCACCTTGGCGGCCATTCCCATTTCCCGGAGCAAGTCCAGGTCGTTGTTGCTGGAGGCGCCGTCCGTGCCCAGACCGACGAGGATGCCCCGCTTCAATAATTCCGGAACGGGGGCTATGCCGGCGGCAAGCTTCATATTACTTTCCGGGCAATGCACGACTTTTGTTCCTTGCCGGGCAAGCAAGTCGATCTCCCCGTCATCAAGCCAGTTGCAGTGTACGGCAATCGTACTGTCGTCGAGTACGCCCAGTGTGTCCAGAAAAAATGCGGGTGATTTCCCATGCCTTGTCTGAATCATCCTGCATTCATCACGTGTTTCTGCCAGGTGAATGAGGTAGGGCACCTGCCATTGGCGGGCCACGGCCTTGATATCCTTCAGCGTTTCCGTTGAACAGGTATAGGGGGTATGGCAAAATAGGGCGGTATTGATCAGGGGGTGGCGATTTTGCCAGCGGTTCAGAAACCGGTGGGCGGCTTCGGTTTTATCCCGAGGATTGGGGATGTCGGGGGCGGGAAAATCGATGAATCCCTGACAGACGACAGCACGCATACCCATGTCCACCGCTGCCTGGGCGATCCGGTCGACGAAAAAATAACTGTCGCAGAAGGTCGTCGTCCCGGAAAGGATCATTTCCGCCATGGCCAAAAGGGATCCGGCATAGACGGTTTCTCTGTTCATGAATCGGCCCTCGGCGGGGAAAATGAAGTGGTTGAGCCAATCCATTAAAGGGAGGTCGTCCGCCAGTCCCCGGAGCAGGACCATGGGCAGATGGGTGTGACTGTTGATCAGTCCGGGCATGACGAGATACCCCTCTCCCGGGAGCACGAGATCGGCCCGCTCTTGTTGCCCTGACTTCGTATCATTTGCGGAAGAACATGTTTTGTCCCGGATGAAACATACGAGACCGTCACGTATGCCGATATCGGCCCGGGGCAGAAGGTCAGGTTCATCCGTCATGGTAAGAACACGGGCATTCGTGATGAGAATATGGGGGATCTTTTCTTGCGGTAGCGTGATCATTCTCTCAGTCCCAGACTGGCGCCAATACGCCCGGCGATCCGACGAACCTCCGCCATGATCCTTTCTTCGTTTATCGTTGTCAGTCGGCGTTTTTCCATGACAATTTTGCCGTGGATGAGGACCGTGTCCACATCGGAACCGTTGGCGGCATAAACGAGGTGCGAATTTGCATGGTACATGGGGGTCAGATGCGGTTTGTTTGAATCAATCAGAATCAAATCGGCTTGCATGCCGGGTTTGAGCGATCCCGTCCGATCTTCCATTCCCAGAACGGTTGCGCCTCTGCATGTTGCCATTCGGAGGACCGTTTCCGCAGACATTGCCGTCGGGTCGAGGCAGGCCAGTTTGCCGAGTTTCGCCGCGGAATCCAGTTCCTGAAACATGTCCAGATTGTTGTTGCTGGCGGCTCCGTCCGTCCCAAGCGCGACAGGAATACCTCTCCTGATCATTTCGGCTGCCGGCGCGATACCCGAAGCGAGTTTCATGTTGCTCCCCGGATTGTGGACAACCTTGCAACCGTAGTCGGCAAAGATCGTCATATCCTCGTCATCCAGATAAACGCCGTGAAAGGCGATGAAGGAGGGGGCAAGGAGCCCCATGTCTCTTAAATAATGGGTGGCTTTCATTCCCAGCTTTTCGTCTAATAAATTTATCTCTTCTTTGCTTTCCAGGAGATGCATCGCCAGAGGCAGGTCGTGCTCCCTGGCCAGATCCTTTGCCTGCTGCAACAGTGATTGACTGCATGTGTACAGGGCGTGGGGTTCTACCACGATATTGACCAGAGGATCATCCGCCCATTTTCTGATCAGACGACGGGTATAGGCCAGGCCTTCTTCAGGGGTTTTCGAATTGGCTGAAGGGAAATCAAAGAGCACTTCTCCGATGAGACAGCGCATGCCGGCTTCTTTCGCCGCACACGCGGTTTCGTCTTCAAAGATATACATATCACAGAAGGTGGTTGTGCCGGACTTGATCATTTCGGCGCAGGCCAACAAACTGCCCCAGTAGGCCAACTCCGGATTGACATTTCTCGTTTCGGCTGGAAAGATATAGTTGTTGAGCCAGTTGAGCACGTCCATGTCATCGGCGATGCCCCGGAAACAGGTCATGGCCGCGTGGGTGTGGGCGTTGATCAGACCGGGCATGACAATGCCGCCGTTGGCATCGATGACCTTTCCTGCATGATAACGGGATAAAAGGAACGGTGTTTCTCCAAGGGCGAGAATTTGTCCGGATCTGATCGCCACGGCGCCGCCCGGAATGACCCGGTCATGTTCATCGAACGTCAGGATGCGCCCGTTCACAACAAGAATATCGATCTCTTCCATGACAACATTTCCCTGTGTTTCCATATGACGAGCCGGGCCATGGCTCATGGTATCCCTGAAAGGACCATACCGCCCAGCCCTGTGCCCGTGTAATTAGCACAGGATCGGACTTGACATCAAACAATATCCGTTTCATATGGTTCTCTAAATTCATTTTAAGGAAGAGGGAAAAGGGTTGGCACCCACAAGAGAAGAGGCTCTGGCGCTTTTGCATCGCCATATTCAAAATGAACGCACGCGGGGGCATTCTCTGGCGACTGAGGCCGTCATGCGGGCCTTGGCTTTACGATTCGATGAAGAACCGGATTTCTGGGGTATGACGGGGCTCCTTCACGACCTCGACCTGGAAATCGTCGGTGGTGATTTGACGCGCCATGCTCTGGTGACGGAAGAGATTTTGAAGGGCGAAGGTTACGATGCGGACATGATCGCAGCCATCAAAAGCCATAATGACATGCTTGGAACGGGTCGGGAAACAACCCTTCAGCATGCCTTGGCGGCGGGAGAGACAATAACGGGTCTGATCATGGCGACGGCCATGGTTTATCCGGACCGGAAGCTCGCCAGCGTGAAGGCCAAATCGGTGGTCAAGAGGATGAAAGAACGGGCATTCGCCGCGTCCGTCAACCGGGAGACGATTTTGGAATGCGAGAAGATCGGCATTCCTCTTGCTGAATTTGCCCAACTCTGCCTGGAAGCCATGCGGGAGATCAGCGACGATCTGGGCCTCTAACCGTAAGCAATGATTTGAGATCATTAAGGAACGGATCAGGATGACACAAGAAGAAACGGTATTCATTCCTTCGTCGGGATCGATGGAGGGTCATTTGGCGGGATTGAAAACCCTCCTGGCGCGTATGGAGACTCCTTACCGGCGGGGTGATACGGTGGGCATCAAGCTTCACTGGGGTGAAAGGGGAAACTTACGCTATCTGTCCCCGGTGTTTGCACGCGAAATTGTGCGTTGGCTTCGTGACCAGGGAGTTGGTGCTTTCGTTTTCGATACGACGGTCTTGTATTCCGGGGGGAGGAGAAACGGGGCGGATGCTCTCCAAACGGCGGCGGAGCATGATTTTACGGAGGATTATTTGGGCTGTCCCGTTGTCATTGCCGATGGCCTTGATGGACGGGAGCTCATCGACTTGCCCGCCGGTTACAGACATTTTCAAACCGTACAGGTGGCCCGGGTATTTGATAGGGCAACCGGATTTTTCATTCTTTCCCACTTCAAGGGGCACCTGGAAGCGGGATTCGGCGGTGCCATCAAAAATATTTCGATGGGGTTTGCTTCAAGGGCGCAGAAGCAGCGTATGCACAGCGATGCCAAGCCGGTTTTGATTCGCGGGAACTGTACGCGATGCGGCACATGCGTTGAGGTTTGCCCTGTCCAGGCCGCCCACTGGGAAGACGATGGCTATCCCGGTTACAACCTGGAAGTCTGTATCGGCTGTGCCCAGTGTATCGGCCTTTGTCCCGAAGTGGCGCTTCAGATCAAATGGGATACGGACCAACTGGTTTTTCAGGAGAAACTTGTTGAGACAGCCGCCGCTGTCTGGCGTCTGATCCGGGGAAAGACGCTGTTGGTTAATGCGCTGTTGAATATCTGTACGGAGTGTGACTGCCTGCCGGGGAAGCATCCACTGATTGCCCCCGATGCCGGTTTCATTGGGGGATACCACCCGGTTGTGCTGGACCGCCGATCCGTTGAAATCGTCGGCGCCCCCCTTCTGGATAAAGCGCATCCGGGATTGCCATGGAATCGACAGTTTACCTATGCGAAAGAACTGGGTTTTTTGTGAACAACCCGGCCTTGACTCCCTGTTTGTGATCAATATCGCTTTCGTTTCATGTCGCTATCTGATAAATTCCCGCACCGCGTACATCAGCAAAACTGAAAGTTATTTCGGCCTATCCCGGTTCAGCGAGAAGAGGAACCTTCCGTTCCGATTGATGCGGGATGCCGCCGATATGAGGATGAGAAAGGTTTTTCCGCTGCCTGTCTTTGCCATTTTTTTGAGGATGTCGTAGAAGTCATCGGGAGAGAGAAGGTTGGTCAAGGAGACAGAGGAGCGGTACGAGATTGATGATTAAAAAACAAAAGAGAGAAAACTGGGGTTCCAAATTGGGGGTTATCCTGGCGGTTGCAGGGAGCGCCGTCGGTTTGGGAAATTTTTTAAGGTTTCCCGTTCAGGCCGCCAACAACGGGGGCGGGGCCTTTATGATTCCTTATTTTATATCACTCCTGCTGATAGGAATTCCCATGATGTGGGTGGAGTGGACCATCGGTCGTTATGGAGGCGCTCACGGTCACACGACCGCACCCGGGATGTTTCATCGTCTGTGGAATAACCGGTTGGGAAAATATTTTGGCGTAATCGGTGTCTTCGGCCCTTTGGTTATCTTCATTTATTATATTTATATCGAATCCTGGCTTCTGGGATACAGTTTCTATTCTCTCTCCGGAGTCCTCTCGGACATTCCCGATAAGGAATCCATGGCGAAATTTCTTTCCGCTTATCAGGGCCTGGAATCGGGTGGCCGTTTCGGCGGCCTCCTGCCGGCCTTTTTTTTCTTCATCATTACCATCGGGTTAAATTTTTTCGTACTCTTCCGGGGGGTGTCAAGAGGGATCGAACGGCTCTGCAAGGCGGCGATGCCCCTCCTGTTTCTGGCGGCCCTGGCACTCCTGATTCGTGTCGTTACCCTGGCTCCTCCATATCCGGACAAACCGGACTGGAGTGTCCTCAACGGATTCGGATACTTGTGGAACCCCGATTTTTCGGCTCTTTTGGATGCGAAAACGTGGCTTGCCGCTGCCGGGCAGGTCTTTTTCACCCTCAGTGTCGGAATCGGTGTGATTCTCACTTATGCCAGTTATTTGCGGAGAAATGATGACATTGCCCTCTCGGGTTTGACGGCGGCTTCCACCAACGAGTTCACGGAAATTGTTCTGGGAGGCAGCATTGTCATTCCCCTCGCCTTTGCCTTTTTCGGTCCCGACGGAATGAGAGAGATCGCCTCCAGCGGGGCCTTCAATCTGAGCTTTGTGACCATGCCGTTTATATTTTCAAAAATTTCGCTCGGGGCGTTTTTTTCCTTCCTGTGGTTTTTTTTGCTGTTTCTGGCGGGTTTAACCTCGTCCATCTCTCTGATTGAGCCAATGGTGGCCTTTATTCGGGATAATTTTCGGATGAAACGCAAAAAAGCCGTCGTGATCGTGGGTGTCCTGGTCTTTTTCCTGTGTCAGCCGGCGATCTTTTTTCTCGGCCATGGCGTGGTGGATGAACTGGATTTCTGGGGCGGAACCTTCTGTCTGGTTCTTTTCGGAACGATCGAATCNNACCGGGCCTGGGATGAAATGCATCTTGGGGCGCAAATCAAAATCCCACGCGTTTACAAATGGATCATTAAATACGTGACCCCTCCCCTTCTTTTGGTCATCCTCGGCACCTGGATTGTTCAGCAGGGATGGGATACAATCATCATGAAACATGTCAGGGCGGAGGACGTACCGTATATCCTTTTTACGCGTTTGGGATTGGTGTGCATGTTTTTGGTTCTGGCGGTGCTGGTTTATATATGGCATAAGAAATCATTCGGCGGGGGAGAAAAATGACCATTTTTGGATGGATTTTCATGGGGGTGTCCTGGATCCTGATCATCGGCTTGTTCGTATTTTGTTACAGCCGGGTGTTCATGAAAAAGGATGAGGAACCGCAGTAAACGGTGCAGGATGCGCAGCGGAATCGGAATGACGACATCGTTTTAAACGACAATACGGGAAAGGATCATGTCAGAAGAAAACAATTCGTTAACGAGTCAGGGGGATGAGAAGAGCTTCGCCGAACTTCTGGAAGAATCGGGACTGGCCAGTGATTACCTGCATCCAGGCCAGAAAGTGGACGCTGTGATTGTCAGAATTACGCCCGAGTGGATCTTTCTGGATCTGGGCGGGAAAAGTGAAGGGTATCTGGACAGACGAGAATTGCAGGACGATCAGGGAAATCTGGCGGTCCGGGAGGGGGATCGGATTGCCGCCTATTTTCTTTCTTCGAAACATAACGAAAAGCTCTTCACCACCAGGGTAGGCGGCGGCGAAGCGGGTCAATCTTTTTTGGAAGAAGCTTATCGGAACGGTATTCCCGTTGAGGGACTGGTGGAGAAAGAGATCAAGGGCGGCTATGAAATCAGGGTCGGCGACAATACCCGTGGGTTTTGTCCCCATTCCCAGATGGGCCTGCAGAAAACGGATGATCCTCAGAGTTACATCGGAAAGAAGATAATTTTCCGGATCATGGAGTACGGTGAAAAGGGACGGCAGCTTGTCTTGTCGAGTCGGGTGATCCAGGAGGAGGAACAGCGGATACGTCGGGCGCAGCTCAAGGAAACCCTGAAGGAAGGCATGGTTCTGAGGGGAAAGGTGGTTTCCCTCGCCAATTTTGGCGCCTTCGTCGATCTGGACGGGATCCAGGGACTGATTCCCATGGCGGAACTTGGCTGGGGTCGGGTCGATAATATTCACGATATCCTGGTGGTCGGCCAGGAACTGGATGTCAAGGTTATCACGTTGGATTGGGAGAGGGATCGGGTTGGATTGAGCTTGAAGGCCTGCCTGCCCGACCCATGGGATACGGTTGAACAGACTTTGTTCGAGGGCTCCGTTCACTCCGGCCGGATTGTCGGCCTGACGAATTTCGGCGCCTTTGTCAATCTGGTCCCCGGTATCGACGGCCTCGTGCATATCTCAAAACTGGGAAGGGGTAAGCGAATCAATCATCCAAGTGAGGTGGTTGCTGTGGGCCAGGTCTTGAATGTTCAGGTGGAGAGGATCGACCGGGATCAGAAACGTGTTGCTCTGTCCCCTGTTCGGAACGAAAAAGAGGAAGGTGACGCCCCCGGCGCCGAGAAAGAGGATTATCGGCAGTATATCGAAAAGCCCGCCACCTCCCTCGGTTCTTTGGGTGACCTGTTGAAAGCCAGGACCCCTCGTGATAAAAAGGAAAGGTAAAGCGAAACAGGGAAAAATGCGCAGCCTATCACATGACTCCGAGTCACTGTCGGCCTGTTTGCCCCTTTGACAGACGCCTTGGTTTCAGGGCGGGGGCAGGTCGTATCCTTCCGCACCGCTTGGCACTGCGGCACCGACACTGGAAACCCGGAAGAACGAAAGACCGTTTCTTCCGGTAAAATATGATCTTATACTCGTGAAATGGATATGGATAAGGGCAAAAGAAGAGACGTGTTGCGAAACGACAGGCGTTCACCGGCTCCCGAGGTGCTTCTGTCTTCCATCCTTGACGCCGTTCCCGATGTCGTGCTGGGTGTCCGGGAGCGAGCCGTTGTTTTTGCCAATCATGCCGTGGAATCCGTGTTCGGATGGAAATGTGACGAATTGATCGGCCGGAGCACCCGCGTTCTCTACCGGTCTGATGAAGAATACGAAGAAATAGGAGAACGGGTTTATCCTGTTCTTGAGGATTGGAGAACCTTTTCCACTCAGTTTCCCTGCCGCCACCGCAATGGGCAGGACATGATTTGTCAAGTCAGTGTCTCGCGGATCGGGGACTCTCTCAGAGACAAAATGGTCGTTGCCACGTATCAGGATATTACGGAGCGACGAAAGGCGGAAATCGAGAAGGGCCTGATCGACGGGGAACGCCTGAAGCGCTCTGAGCAGGAGAAAGCCCTCATCCTCGACACCATGTCGGAACTGGTGATTTATGTCGACCGGGACCTGAAGATCAACTGGTCCAACAATGCTGTCCATGAATCTTTCAACCTGCCGGCAGGATCCACTTTGGGCCGGCCCTGTTACGAGGTCTTGCACAAACGGAGCGAGCCCTGTACCACCTGTCTGGTTCTCGATGCGCTGAAAACGGGGGAACCCCAGGAATTGGCCGATTTTTCCTCTTATGGCCGCCGGTGGCGAATCCGCGTGTACCCGGTGTTCAGTGAAGAAAAAACCCTGCTGGGCGCGGTTGAGATGGTGACGGATGTAACGGAACGACGCAACGCGGAAGAGGCACTCAAGGACCGGGAGGAGAAGTTCAGGGCCATTTTTGCCCAGGCCGTCAACCTGCTGGGATTGATCGATCTGAAGGGAAGGCAGATCATGGCGAATGATGTCTCCGCCGCCTTTGTCGGCGTATCGCCGGAACATCTTGTCGGCAATTTATTCTGGAAAAATCCCTGGTGGCGTCACAGTCGCAAGGAACAGCAGACCATACGAGAATCGGTACAGCGTGGCGTAAAAGGGGAAATGTCCACATTCGAAACCACTTGCCTTGATCATGCCGGTGTCCTTCATCATCTTGTCTATTCACTGAAGCCCATTCGTGATGCCCGGGGTCGTGTGAAAATCCTTCTCGCCGAGGGGCGGGATATTACGGACCGGAAAGAGATGGAGGATGCCGTCCGGGAGTCGGAAAACAATTACCGGACGATTTTTGAAGCGGTTCATGACGGCATTTTCATCCAGGATATGCAAAACGGGGAGATTCTGGACACAAACCTCAAGGCCTTGGAAATTTTTGGGTACCGTTCCAAGGAGAAGATCCGGGGATTCACCCTCGGTGATTTCAGCGTAAATGAACCGCCTTACACGGCGGAGGGTGCGTTGCAATACATTCACAAGGCCGCGTCGGAGGGACCGCAGAGTTTTGACTGGCTGGGCAGGAAAAAGGACGGGGAACAGGTCTGGCTGGAAGTCAACCTTAAAAAGGTTTCACTGAAGAAACGGGATTGTATCATCACCGTGGTTCGGGATATCACTGAAAGAAGGCGGGAAGAGGAGGAGAAAAAGAAGCTTGAACTCCAGATTCAGCAGGCTCTGAAGATGGAGGCCATCGGCACGTTGGCCGGCGGGATCGCTCATGATTTCAATAATATCCTCATGGGAATTCAGGGTTATGCATCCCTCATGCTGTTGAACATCGGGCCGGGTGAGTCCTGCTACCAGAGGCTGAAAGCCATCGAACGCCAGGTGGCAAACGGTGCGGACCTGACAAAGCAGCTCTTGGGGTTTGCCCGCAGGGGGCGATATGAAGTGAAAACAACGGACATGAACGACCTGATCCAGAAGACGGCGGCCATGTTCGCACGGACCAAGAAGGAAGTTCGGATCCAGGAAAGGTATCGTGAAGGACTCTGGGTAGTGGAGGTTGACCAAGGACAGATGGAACAGGCCCTGCTCAATCTTTTTGTGAATGCCTGGCAGGCCATGCCGGGAGGGGGAATCCTCTATCTCGAAACGGCTAACGTCGTTCTGGACGAGACTTATGTCAAGCCTTATCAAATCAGGTGGGGACCCTACGCGAAGCTCTCCGTGACCGATACGGGTGTCGGTATGGATGGCGAAACGAGGCAGCGCATCTTCGAGCCCTTTTTCACGACGAAGGAGATGAAACGCGGCACCGGTCTGGGCCTGGCCTCCACCTACGGCATCATCAAGGGCCACGGCGGATTCATCAACGTTTACAGTGAACCGGGTCACGGCACGACCTTCAATATCTATCTGCCCGCATCCGAGAAGGTCGGACCGGTGGAAGAGCCGTTGGCTCGGGAGATCAAAACGGGCCGGGAAGGTATTCTCCTGGTGGACGATGAAAGCAGTATTGTCGAGGTCACGCAGGAAATCCTCGAGGAACTGGGGTATCGGGTCCTGGTTGCCCAAAACGGGGAGGACGCGGTGGAGATGTTCCGGTCGAACAGAGACCAGATCGATCTGGTCATCCTGGATATGATCATGCCCGGGATGGGGGGCGGTGAAGTCTATGACCGATTGCGGGAAATGAACCCGGATGTGCGGGTCATTCTGTCCAGCGGCTACAGCATCAACGGGGAGGCCACGGAAATCATGAAAAGGGGCGTTCGCTTCTTCCTGCAGAAGCCTTTCACCGTAGCGGATCTGTCCGCACGGGTGCGTGAGGTTCTGGACAAGAAGTCGTAACCGGCGGCTTCAATTTGCATGGGCCTCTTGCGAAGTGGCGGCGCGTGCAGGAGAGGTCAATATTAAAGGGCAACAGCCGAAGCTGTTGCCCTTTGTCGTTGTGCCACAAGGTGCGTAAACGGTCGATTTCCTATGCCGCGGCTTTTTTCGCCTGAACTTTTCCCATGACGATCGACAGGATTTGCAGGGGAATGTACAGGGCGATGAGAACGATAAACACGGCAAAGAACCGAAGACCCAGGGTCCCGGCAATCCAGGTATAACTGTCCCTGGTTACCGTGATCGTCGTGGTCCCGTCATCGTTTTTCGTCACCAGAACGGAATGCCAGGGCCTGTTGCTGTACTCCTCGATGTAAGTCGCACTGCCGCGGTCCCTGAATGCCATCTCCTGCATATTGTCCTTGAAAGCCTCCTTATAGAAGGCGAGGGCCTCGTCATAGGACATTGCATAGA
>LSQX01144022.1_pt1 | contig 26725 bp, 30 predicted proteins | sample 654561 | NCBI WGS metagenome assembly LSQX01 (sample SAMN04489861, study PRJNA283612) | anaerobic digester metagenome | isolation source: 4 biogas reactors fed with cattle manure at either 37C or 55C with and... | place: Denmark: Kongens Lyngby | collected 2014
GCCCAAATTGACAAAAAACTAGTTGAAATCGAAGAATTGCTGGGGATACATCGTTGATTGCAGAACAACTTAAAAAATCTATTCTCCAAGCAGCAATTCAGGGAAAACTCACCAAACAACTACCAGAAGATGGTAACGCACAAGACTTACTCGAAGAAATTCAAAAGGAAAAGGCACACCTAATCAAGGATGGAAAGATTAGGAAGGATAAACCGGTACCAGAAATTACAGATGATGAGTTACCTTTTGATATTCCGGAAAACTGGTGCTGGACAAGACTTGGGGATATTGGTGTATGGTCTGCAGGAACAACTCCAAGCAGGTCTAATCCTAAATATTACCAAAATGGAACAATTCCTTGGCTTAAAACAGGTGATTTAAACGATGGTTTAATCGAATATGTGCCTGAATATATTACAGATATTGCACTAAAAGAGACGTCCCTAAAGCTTCAGCCCAAAGGAACAGTATTAATTGCTATGTATGGAGCGACTATAGGTAAGGTAGGATTATTGAATATTGAATCGACTACTAACCAAGCATGCTGTGGGTGTAACGTNNGTGTATAACTTGTATCTCTTTTATTTTCTAATGTCTCATAAACAAGAGTTCACTAACCAAAGTTTTGGTGGGGCACAACCAAATATTTCTCGTGAAAAAATAGTTGTTGAATTAATGCCTCTTCCGCCTTTGGCAGAGCAAAAACGTATCGTAAAGCGTTTAGAAGAGCTTCTCCCAGAAACAGATGTATTGAAAACTGATGAGTGTAAGCTTGAGGTTTTGCAGAGGGCTTTTCCTAAGAAGATGAGGGATTCGGTTCTTCAGTATGCTGTTATGGGTAAGTTGACGGAGCAGTTGCCTTCTGATGGCGACGCCCATGACTTACTAAAAGATATCCAACGGGAAAAAGACCGGCTATTTAAGGAAGGAAAAATTAAGAAAGAGAAGCCGCTCCCTGAGATAGCAGATGATGAGTTACCTTTTGGTATTCCGGAAAACTGGTGCTGGGTAAGATTAGGCTCGATTTCATTCGATCATGGTCAAAAAAGACCTGATACTGATTTTACTTACATTGACATTTCTTCAATTAACAATGATGCAAATATATTGGGAAATCTGAACAATATAATTAAGCCAAATGAAGCCCCTTCTCGAGCACGTAAAATTGTTTTTAAAGGCGATGTTATTTATGCAACTGTTAGGCCTTACCTGCATAATATATGCTTAATCGATAGAGAGATAATCCCAAAACCTATTGTAAGCACAGGTTTTGCCGTAGTTTGTACACCCAAGCCATTATTGAATAACTATTTGTTCTATTGTTTCTTATCCCCTATGTTTGATAGTTATGCAAATGACAATGATAACTCTAAAGGAGTAGCCTATCCTGCGATCAACGATGACAAGTTTTCTAAAGCATTAATACCCCTGCCGCCTTTGGAGGAGCAACGACGTATTGTGCATCGTTTAGAAGAGCTTCTCCCAGAAATAGGTAAGCTTGGAACTAAGACTCTAACTGTTGGTTAAAGTTGCCATCGTTAATGTCGTTGCGATTTCTTCCCTTAACCAGCTAATGGACTTTGAAGTCTCATACCCGGCTAGCGCTATGCTCTTAATCGTAATACTAAACGCCAACCCTCCCTCTGAAGACAAAGTATTCTATCTTTCAATAGATTAAAGCGCATAGCTAAGCAATGACCCAATGTTAGGTTTAGATCAAGTTTCTCACAACCGAGCCATAACGAACAACCAACTGATTTTTCAATCACAACGGTAACTGGCGCTCTTTCTGAATACTTGTATGTCGCTTTACTATTCCAATTATTAAAATAATCAATAGCGCAATTCTTTGTAATCCCAGATGTCATGCTAACCATGCGTGACCAATACAGTACTCTAATTATTGAATACGCCAAAAACCCGCCCAAAATCACTATCAAGTGAATAGAAAATATCCTTGGATAAATTATTGAGAGGTCTTGATACACTACTAAAAAACGTCCCATCGAGAAATTAACGCCAAAAAGAGCTACAGTTATTGCTATAGAATAACCCGCATGTGTTTGAGCATAAGAATGATATAATTTTAACATAACTAACCGAGCACTGTCAAAGGTAGCATCATCTATTTCAAATGAATCTATAGTATAATGGGATCGAGAATTACTTTCATTTGACATAACCGTCAAGTATGATCTATTATATTTTTATTTTTTTTTTGTAAATTGTTTCCCCCTACCCTGTGCTTCAACGAGGCGCATGCGGTGTATTGAACTTGTGAGATGCCCCAGAAGACTACTAACCCCTTCTTTTTTAAGAACTATTATTTCGCTTAATTTCTACCCGGGGTTTGCCCAGAAAAGATAGGCTTTTGTTTGGGAAAGTATGCCTTACTAATTTTATTAGTTTGGTCAATTGTGGCAATTCAGCCTTGTTCATGCAAGTAATAGAATTGGTGACTTTTCCAAGGGTAGATGTCGGCGAAAGAACAACAACAGTTGGAAAAATTGGTTTGTTGTTGTTCTTGCTGAACTTTGTTCTGCTTATGAGTAGAAGAAAAGAAAATGGCTGGGAAGCAAGGCATCTTTTATATTCTATCAAAAAACGCTTGTTCTTATAGACGAAAAGAAGAAAAAACGGCGTTTTTTGGGAAAAAATCAATTTTTTCTTCTCTTTGATAGATGATGACAATGGGTGCAGGGCAGTGTTGTCATCATCTTTCACTAAAAAGTTTTATTTTCTGTTAAAGAGAAGAAGGAATAAGTGTTTTTAGGGTTTTAGTCGTTTTCTTCTTTTGTCTTGAAGGGGTTGCTGCAGAATTCTTTTTTTGATTTAATAACAATGAAGCGTTATTTTGGAGGCACTATTTTCCATGTTTGTGGTAGAGTAATGAAGCATTTAGTCAAAACCTGGAGCAGACCTCTTTACTCAGAATCAGTCAAAGAAGTCTTGCTAAGCCAAAAGACGAGAGCAAAATCGTTATTTTAATCGGATCGGGGCTTTTCATTTCTGTTTGTTTCCAATAAAAAACAGTGCTATACCCGCGAGGCGAAAAATCATCTGGCACTCAACAGCTAGGTAATATCTTTAAGAGAAACATACTATAAATTTATACGCTGATGTGATAGAGGTGCGGGTGCAAATTGGTTGGCATATTTAGTTGTATTCTAAAAGAGGGAAACGCAGCTCCCGTTATTCATGATGCCCTAAAAAGGCTCGAGTATAGGGGTTATGATTCGGTGGGTGAAGCAACAATTTTTGAGGGAAAAATGTATGTAAAGAAGGATTGTGGAAAAATTGATGATGTGCATGCATTACAGAATTTACGCGATTTACCCGGCAGAATTGGGTTAGGACACATCAGGTGGGCAACCCATGGCGCTCCATTGCAGGTTAACGCTCACCCACATGTAGATTGTGAAAACCAAATTGCAGTTGTACAAAATGGGATTGTCGAGAACTATGCAGAACTTAAACAAAAACTTGAGACTTTAGGGCATGTTTTCAAATCGAAAACTGATACAGAAGTAATCCCACATCTAATCGAAGAAGAACTAAAGCAAAATGTGCCTCTCACGCAAGCAGTCCGCCAAGCTTTGAATCAGCTAGAAGGATCTTTCTCAATCGCACTTATTTGCGTTAAAGATGCTAATAAAATCTTTTGTGCTCAAAAAGAGAGTTCACTCTTGATAGGCTTGGACGAAAACGCCTTGTACTGTTCTTCAGATTTGGCAACATTTCTTCCATTAACTAAAAAGACTGTAAGGATTGAAAGCGGCGAGTTAGCCATTCTTAGCCCAGAAGGCTTTGAAATTCATAAATTTGCTGACTGGAGCCAAGTGTCAAGGGAAACAAAGATAATCGATTGGGTCCTAGAGAGCGCAGAAAAAGAGGGCTTCCCACATTTTATGCTAAAAGAGATTCACGCTCAACCCACAGCCCTGAGGGCTACGACCATGCTTCAAGAAGAATACATGGATTTAATGACCACCTTCCTGGATCGTTGCGACAAACTTTTCCTCGTGGGTTCCGGCACTTCATATTATGCTTGCCTTGCAGCTTCCTACATGTTTTCAAAAATGGCTTTTCTATCAACACAGCCAATTTATTCCTCCGAATTCATCGAGCAAATTGGCAAGTCAGTTAGTTATGCCAACACAATACTTGCTATCAGTCAATCAGGTGAAACATCTGACACGTTAGCTGCGGTAGACTATGCCAGATTCCATGCTGCCACAATCTTAGGCTTAACTAACGTAGTCGGCTCAACTTTAACTCGTGTTTCCCGTGTGTACATCTGTCCACAGGCAGGACCTGAGGTCGGTATGGCCGCCACAAAAACCTTCACTGCACAACTCTGTGTACTGGCACAATTAGCTCTAAAACTAGCGGATAGACGCGGAAAGCTTTCCCATATTGAGATAAAAAATTACCAAGAAAAAATAAAACAGATTCCAGACATAGTAGAAACCGTCATTAAGTCTCAGAAAGAAAAAGTCAAGCAAATCGCCTCAAAATATCGTGATCAATCCAATTTCTTCTTTTTCGGTCGAGGAATGGGCTCTGCGATTGCTCTGGAAGGGACATTAAAGCTAATGGAAACCAATTATCTCCCGGCGATGGCAGTTATCAATTCAGAGATTGACTCGGGTATTATCAACGTAATCAACTCAGGAGCCCCAGCGATCTTCGTATGCCCTAAAGATAATACTCGAAAAAGAATAATCAAAGACATCAAGCAAATAAAAACTCAAGGAGCATCAATAATAGCCGTACTTGAGGAAGGCGACGAAGAAATCAAGGCGTTAGCTGACGACTACGTTGAAGTAGCAAGCGGCGTCCCTGAATTGTTGTCCCCTATCCATTTCATCGTTCCACTGCAATTGCTCGCGTACTATATGGCCACTGAACGAGGACTTGACCCAGATAGACCCAGAAACCTCACCAAAGCTGTTACGGTTAAATGAATACAGAAAAAAGTTGTGGAACTGGGGATGGGAATTGGGCACTAGAGAAAGAGGGGTCATCGTCAACTAAGCCGTTTCTTCGTCGCTAATTTCCTTCTTTTTCTTCTTTTCGAAAATGACTTCATAGACTGAGAATGGTGATTGAAAAACATAACTGACCAGACACACGCAGTTTCAAAAAAAGAGCTTGATAGTTTAATAGTAAAGACTATGTGACAACATGAATTGTGTGAGCATGAAGTAAAGGATTCTGTTAGTGTGAAAAAACAGTCTCTGTTTTCTATTGGCTTGGCGATTGTGGTTCATTCGAAAAATGGGTGATACTACTGTTCTTGTTTTGAGATTACACAGAAAGGCAAGGGGTAATTGTTGGTCATTACAAAAATTGAGGTGCTTCATGAACTAAAACTTGACACTATTTTGATGGTGGAAAAAGCCATCCTATAAGTAGAGGAATATCCACAAGAATTAAACTGTGGAAGTGCTTACCTAGGAAAATGCAGTATCAAACTTTCAAACGGGTACTTGATTATTTGGAGGCTTCTGAAAAAATAGAGTTTAACCAGAAAAAAATAGTTTGCACAGGTGTTAGTAATTCTAAGCTTGAGGCGCTGATGAAGTCGAGTCTAAAGATTTAGGCTTAGGTTGTTTTGTATCTAAACACTTTATCGTATTTTGGATGTGACATTATATCTAAAATGTTGGGGCATCCAATGAGAATTGGGTAACAAGAGCGGAATCCTTCAGGGTGACTATACCAGTAGAGGTTGTTTACGCCATAACGACTAATGTATTGTTTTGGAATTTGGCTTTTTCTAATTAATTCGCCAGCGTACATGTTTTCCTTAAGAGTCATCTTCATGTTATTAATCCACTTGGAGACCTTGTGGTCTAATCCGATTTCTGTTAAGTAGTGAGCAGGTTCCTCAGAAATGAATACTTTAGCCGCTGGTTTTCGGCTCATAATAAATAGTATAGTTGGTAACTTGTTTAAATTTTATCATTGAATCAATAAACTTGAAGCTTATTGATTCTGTACTTTTGACAGCTTCTTTATAAATAGCTTGTAAATGCACTGATAGCTAATATATAACGAAAATGTCCCTTAAGAAGTCTTTGAGGTCGATTTCGTTAAGTAGTTAAGCGTTTTAGATTGTGATTACATATTGTTATAGAACAAGTTTATATAGAGCTTTCATGCATGAAATTAATGCTAATATTTCCTCTCCGGGCAATGTTAGCCTGAGTAACGTGTGTTAATGGAATAATGTTATACTTTTTTTGTTTTTACGAAATTTCTGACTTCTTTTGCTGATAGAACGTTTATGTCCAACATATGTGAAAAGCTCTCAGCCAAGTTTTTCGATTGATTTCCAATATAAACTAATGTGTCTCCATCTTTAACCTTATTGTGATCCATATGGTAATTGAAAAGCTGTGCTCCTCCACAGTTATGATATGCATATGCTGATACTGAATACCAAGGATCCGTGTGTCTAACCAACTTTTTGAATCTTTTTTCTTCGGGAGTTGACGCTGCAATGTTATCTATTTCTTCTTCGACATTAGATCCTACTGTTCGGATTGTTGGAGGTACATTAGGTTGAAGTTTTTCTAGTTCATCAACTAGTAGGAAAGTCATAGGACGGGCAAGATAGGGTGTAATATTTATTGATTCATCGGAGTTCCATCTGTAAAGCGGTTGAGTGTTAATGTCGAGAAAGTGCGAGTCTGTTTGAAAGCCGTATGATTTCCAAATTTCTTTTAGGCTGTCTGGGTTTAATCCTTTCTTCTGGTTATACAATTTAGCGTCTGTTAGGTATGCAAAAATATCAGCAATCATAATGTATGGGTTACATTCGTCTCCATGTGGAAAGATTTTTGGTTTGACTTTTGCGATTAACTCATTCCACGAATGTGTTTGTCTTGAATTAAACCCATCAAGTTGAAGTTCTCCTGGTATCGCCCTTTTTCCAAGGTATGACCATGCAGAAATATGGGGAAACATCGGACCTAGACATCGCAGGAAATCTGGAGACCTTATTGAGCGTGAAGGGGAACGGTAACCTCCAATTGACGCTGTGGGATACAGGTTTGGCGGTAATATCACATAAGTAAAATGCACTAGCTTAATGTAGCTAGTAAGTTTTTGAATTAATTGATCACAAAATGGAATTGCCCTCTAGTGAGCCAATTCTTCTCTTAATGAATAAGAGTCATAGAGTAATCTTTTTTGTGAGAGATTAAATTGGGTGACTAGTTCTTGAACCCTTTTTATGCATACCTCTCTAAAAGCAACAGTATCATTGAATTCTACGCCTACACCCAATGGTGTATAAAAGCTTGTTTCTTCTGTTTTAAATGGCTCTTTAGTCTCAGGATTTAATTCATAGACTAATTTACGTCTTAAGAAATCTTTAGAATCGAATGCTAACATTGGGTGCACCTTTTAGACACTTTATATATTCTTCAAGTTTTAAGGATTTACTATTCTAGAAGTATCTTTTAAAGCACATTTGTTATTGATTGTGCTTTTTTTGAATTAAGAACCAATATGTTAAGAGACTTTTTCCTTTGCCAGAAAATCCCTATATTTCCTTTTTATGAGCTCCAAAAGTTTTCGTTATGTTTGTGCTCTTCTGACGGGTATTTGAGTTGGGTGTTTATGGCAGGTTGTTGTTTGGCTGTGGCTTACCCGTTTCGCGGTCATTTTGCCACTTTTACCTACCGTACCAGCATAAAAAATGAACCCCCCCCAAATTTAATACACTATTAACCTAAACTATCTAAAACAGGGGATAGGGGTTCAATTCTGAGGATTGCAAACATGGCACAAACGGCAAAATACCTGATAAAAACAGTTTCAAGTCAATCCACACTTCACAATGATTGCGCCTCAAACTAACAAGCAACCCTCAGATGCCAATGGAAACAAGAGGCAGTCACACCCGAATGTTCAAGTATACAATAACTCGAGCTGTCTCCAAAAAAATATTCACAGGAAAAAGTCGCTGGACACACAACTCGGCGGTTCTATGATAAATCTATATGATAGAAAAGATGTAAAATACTAAAATGTTAAATTGAATTGCTGACTTATCTTCTCAGTAAGGGGTAGTTACTTGGCTAAAGTCGAGTTTGAATGCAGAAAATGCAAAAAAATAGCTTCCCTTGAGCAATATAAGAATCGTCGTTTCTGTCTGAAGTGTGGAACACTACTTAACATCAGACTCTTGCCAAAACATTGGCTTTTTCAGTTTAACCCTTCAATGTACAAATGGTTTGAAAGGATAAAAGAGTCACGAGCGCCTGAACAGTGGTTAGTATGCCAGTATTCTAAACTTATCCGTAAAAACGACTTGGTTGCCATTTGGAGTTCAGGACAGAAAGCGGGAGTTTATGCGTTAGGTCAGATAATGACAAATCCTGCAAAGAGTCCTCTTAACCCGGACCAAAAGAATTTTTTTGTCAATATTAATGGTATAAGCAAGTTTCAAGAAAAATTTAGTGCATATGTAGAATACTCGGAAGTATTTCTAGAGAAACCACTTCTTCAAGAAAAATGTCGCCAAGATAAAGTACTCTTGGATATGCAGGTTTTTATGACCCCGCGAGGCACAAATTTTAGGCTTACCTCAGAGCAATGGAACCGAATCGAGGAATTAATGATAAAGTGAAAAACGCGAGTTTACCCTTATGGTTTTTAATGGTGTTGGCGCCGGGGAAGGGACTCGAACCCCTGCGGGCACGAAGCCCACCAGCTATCTTGCCAAGTTGATCTGGCGCCCCTTTGTTTGATCTCGAGGCTGGCGCGATAACCACTCCGCCACCCCGGCTCCGCAATTATGTTTGTGTTTCCCTCTAAAAGAGTTTTCACAACAAAACACAGTTTATTGAAATTTCCATTTTAATTCAGAGTCAACACGTCTGTTTTTTTAGTCCTATTTGTCTTATCGTCATACTTTCGCCCTAACCGTTATCATACATTTAACTTTTTATGGCTAGCTGACGTGGAAATTTCAAATTTATCATTCGAATCCTCAATACTTAGTTGGCACAACATTAATTAGGTCAAAAATTCAATAGGCATACACCAACACAGGAAATGAATCACTATGGGGATGCGTAAAAAGAAACGCGATACTGGTCCGATGCCGGCTGCAAGTGCAGGTTTACTTCGCTTTTTTGAGGAAGAAACCGAAGGGATAAAGGTACGCCCAGAACTTCTTGTAGTTTTAGCAGTTTCATTAATCGTTGTTTCAGTTTTAGCTAAAGTTTTCTTCTAAACTTTTCTAACTCTTCTTCTTATCTGCCACTTCTTGGTGGAGTAGTGTGCAACACTTCAATTCTTTGAACACTATTTAGGTTCAAAAAGAGTTCACTCATTTCTTCACGACTAGCAACCTGTGGAATAGGCTGAGCAATCGTAGATCGCAAAACAATTCCTTCTGCTTCAGATAGCCATATGCCTGATGGTTGATGCGTAACTGCTACTAAGGTACCTTCAAAACCGTAAGCAGCTTCAACCACTACTCTGATTCTTTTGCCCACATTCCGCTCAAGCATAAGGAAGATAGATGGGGGCAATCCTTTATCTGGCATATTTTAAACTTCGTGGAATACAAAGATACACCTACTAGAGATAAAACAGTTACTCTCTAAAAGCATGGACTATTCTACACTGCAAAAGACAAAACACGCCTTTTTATACTAAAACCTTTGCTACCTTTAATACAAAACAAAAGACCGGACTCTTTATGTTATAACAAATTATGTATTTATTGGCAAACAATAGGTTAGCTAAATTTTAATAGGGCTCTCTTCTTCCATAATCAAGACAGAAAATGCCGCCTCAACCGCAAGACTCCCTTAACCATTCAATGGACAAAGCTAAGAAACATTACAGTTCACTGTTCTTTTTACCTTCATTCAAAAAAGCCCTCATAGCTACAACAATAATCTGTGTTGTTGGCGTCAATTTAACGGCTTTCGCTCTTTTTCCAGCCATAACTAGTATAATGCTTGGTTTTGGACTCTTAGTTGTCACAGTCACTGCAGACTTAATTGTAAGCAAGATCCTACTGAGAGATGACCCCATCTTTAACATGCGCAGAACCTCAGCTATGTCAATGTACAACTGGCTTCTTTGGCTAGCATTTTTAGCACTAGGCACCGCTTTAGGCTACTTTTTCGAACCATCGCTCTGGGTAAAACTCGCACTGATCGGTTTTGGAGCCGTCACAACCCTTCGAACCATTGTTCTAATGGCAACATCATTCTCCACAAAATTTCAACAAGCATTATCTGCTTTTCTCCAACCAATCCTTTGCGTTGGTCTCCTAATAGCCTTCTGGACTTTAACCATAAACATCGCTATACAACAAGTCCTAATATACGTCATTTTAACTTCAATAATCGCTTACCTAGCCGTATACCTCTTCCTACACTCAATCGACAGCCTAGGAAAATCATCCTACGGGTTACCTGCCATGTCATTCTTCAAAGCTTTCATACTAAACTGGGTAACAGACGCCAACGAACCCTTAGAGAAACACCTAGAAGAAGTTGGTCAAAACGCCGACATAGAAGTTAACCTCTTAAAATTCGATGCAGAAAAACCAAAAGCTGCCATAATCGTACCACTCGTCCATCCAGGACCATTCAAAAACATCGGCAGCAGCCTTCTACCTTCAATGCTAAAACATGACTACGAAAAAAAATACGGTTCCACCGCCTGCATCCCATTGGGCATCTTAGGACACGAATTAGACTTAGCTTCCCAAACTCAAAACCATAAAATAGTCTCCGAAATCCTATCCCAAGCAAAATTCCAAACATCAAACACCAATGCCTCACCTTATGTCCGAGCAACCTCTGGCTACGTAACAGCTTCATGCCAAATCTTTGGCGATACAGCCTTCCTATCCTTTACATTAGCACCTAAAACTACAGAAGACTTACCACAAGAACTTGGACATATGGTAACTGAAGAAGCAAAACGATATGGCCTCAAACATGCCGTAGTCGTCAACGCACACAATGCCTTAGACGACGAATTTGCCAACATGAACGAACACTTAACCGACCTCAAAACTGCAGCGATTGATAGCATAAAGAAAGCCACCTCACTACCCACTAAACCTTTCAAAGTTGGCGCTGCCACAATCTATCCTACCGACATCACACAAAAAATGGGGTTAGGCGCTGGCGGAATAACAGCTATCGTCATCGAAGTCGAAAAACAAAAAAACGCATACATCATAATCGACGGAAACAACATGGTTCCTCATCTACGGGAAAAAATCATAGATTCCCTATCAACCATCGGTTTTGATGAAAGCGACGTCTTCACCACTGACACACACGCCGTTAGCGCTTTAGTTACTGGAAGACGTGGATACCACCCAATCGGTGAAGCCATCAACCATGACCTACTAATTAGTTACATCAGAAACGTTGCCAAAGACGCAACACAAAACTCAGAATATTCAAAGGCTGGTAGCATACAATTTGTCATCCCCCAAATTCGCGTAATAGGCGAGGAACGAATTAATTCCATATCACTATTAATCGATAAAGCCATCAATCGCGCCAAGAAAATTGCCCCCGCCATATTTGGCGCTGAAGGGCTGCTACTAATTCTTATGCTTTCCCTATTCTAGAACTTGGTCTTCGTGGTTTACGCTTCAAAACAGTACCGCATACTTGACATTCTTTGTATTTGGTTTTTTCTGGGTACTGTTTGTGACATGCCGGACAATACCTTATCCATTCGAGAAGACGTTTGATACCAAAAGTCGCAAGCGCCAAGAATTCTATCCCTGACTCTCTGGCAACATTTTGAATAGAATAATCGTCAGTTATAATCTGAGGACTGCGCCCTTGATTTTTGAGTTCAAACGCAAGAGATAAAACTTGCAAATCAGTTTCAGAAAGTTTATGTGAATCACCAACCTTGGCTGCATAACTTCTAACTACAGTTGTCGCCTCCAGAGTTGGTGACACAATCCTAATTCTTCCGCTTTCCACTGCAGTTTGAAACCGTGTCTTTATCATGTTATTGCGCAAAAGTTCATCTTCAACTTTGGGAACAGTAACCTGTTCACCACAAGAAATAAAAGGGTCATATCCTGCTAAAAACGCTGAAGTATCCAATACAACAACATGTTTATTTGACCATACCTTTTTGATGCTCATTCTGTTCCCTTAAACAGTAGCCTGTTACGCAAACGATCATAAAAGTTGGAATCAAACCGTACAAACGAAGTCAAATTCTTCGACTTTGTAATGGTGACCGTTAATTTGTCTGTTTTTATTGATTTTCGGTAATTACCATCAATCATAACTAACATCTGTTCGGGCTTTAAAATATTGAAGGTCAACACAGCGTCTGTTGGCAACACAAGAGAATGAAAAACTGTCAAAGAACAAATCGGAGTTAATACGAAGGCATCGACTTCGCTATCCAACACTGGTCCACCAGCCGACAGCGAATAACCTGTAGAGCCAGTTTGTGTTCCTATGATTAATCCATCCGCTTGGCACTTCAGGATAGGTTTACCGTTTTTGCAAATTTCTGAGTAGAGAATTTTAGACGGCTCACCCGTAGAGATAACCACATCGTTTAACGCATCTGGGAGTACCTCTTTGCCTGCTACAACAGCCATTTTCATAGATTTTTCTATTTGGAAGTCGCCTTTTAGAATGCGGTCTACTGCTTGCTTAGCACAGTTTGGTTCTACCTCAGTTAAAAAACCTCTGACTCCCATGTTGATTGCAAGAATGGGTGTATCTGGTTTAGGTATGTTAATAGCGACACGAAGGATTGTGCCATCTCCACCCACTGTAATTATAAAGTCAGTCTTCATTTTTGCAAGTGGAACAAAATCTGCCTTACAACTTACTTTTTTACAAAGTGACTCTTCTACGTAAACTTTAAGTCCCTTCTTAGTCAGGTACTCATCTAATTCTTCTGTGAGTTTAAGTGCCTGTTTTTGGTCAAAACGAGCCACTAAACCAACGCTTCTAAACACGATTCCACCGCTGGTATATTCGGTAAAGTTCAATCTATATTAACGTTCGTAAATATTCTCATTTCTTCACTATGATCATAAAAAGTAGTTAAAAGATTCCAAGACTGCTATAGACACCCGAAGCATGGTTCCTCTATCCATCCACTCAACAAACCTCAACATAGAGGGCAAGACAAAAAACTATTCATAAAACAAAAATCCACTAAAAAATCAAAATAGCACTTTAAATTTCTTCTACGCAAAAGCAAGCAACCGGTTTACCCCTCAAACCCCCAAAATCACCTTAATCTATATATTTGGGTTGGCGAAATTGCATTGTTAGTTTCAAGTGGTGAATATATGAGCAGACCAATAGACGTCGGAGAATTACGCGTTGGCGGCTACATGATGATTGAAGGCGAACCATGCCGCATCGTAGACATCGCAAAATCCAAACCTGGAAAACACGGCTCAGCTAAAGCAAGAATAGTTGCAATTGGTGTTTTCGATAACCAAAAAAGACAATTCGTCAAACCCGTCGATGCAGGCGCAGAAGTCCCAATCATCGACAAACGCCCCGGACAAGTCTTCGCAGTTAACCCAAGCGGGGTCCAAATCATGGACTTGGAAACCTTCGAATATATAGATGCGCCATTCCCCGAAGAAGACGACCTTAAAGCCAAATTAGTCGCCGGTACTGAAATAGAATACTGGAAAATACTTGGCAGAGTAAAAATCGTACGAACAAAATAAATTAATTCACAAACTAAATGCTTTTTTCTACAATTCAAGTATAACAAGCTTAAACACGTATCAATAAACGTCACTCATAATTAACCAAGAATTTACCAGTTCTCCATAAATCCTAAACAATTGACGCATATAGCGACAATAGCAAAAAACTACCAAGAAAACAAAGATCATGCCGTTAAAGTTATGTTCTAGCGCATAACCTTCATTTGCTGAAGCCAATGATGCATGAAGAGCCGTCTGAATTATGAAGAACGCTTAAAATGGGGAAAATAAACTGAGGCTTCAACAAACCAAAACATAAACAACTCGTTAATACTTTAGGTTTATAGTGGCTTTTTGTAATGTAATCTTTATTTAAAACGAGAATAGAATGTAAGGCTGGAGACCCAGATGGCACTAGACAAGCTAAGTTCCTCATTAACCGACGCTATTAAAAAATTATTCAAGGCCGGCGTAGTTGACGAAGCAGCAGTAAAGGAACTAGTTCGAGATATACAGCGCGCACTCTTACAGTCAGACGTCAACGTACAACTTGTCCTACAAATCAGCAAAAACATCGAAGAACGAGCCCTAAAAGAAAAAGTACCGCCTGGAGTATCCAGACGTGAACACGTCATAAAAGTCGTGTACGAAGAACTAACCAAATTCATCGGCGATAAACCAGTAACCCTTAAAGTGGAACCAGGTAAAAAGAAAGTCATCATGCTAGTAGGCATTCAAGGATCCGGCAAAACCACCCATGCCGCAAAACTCTCTCGATACTTCCAAAAACGAGGCTTAAAAATTGGTTTAATCGCGGCAGACACATTCAGACCCGGTGCCTATGCCCAGTTACAACAGCTAGCAACTCGCATCAATGTGCCAATCTATGGGAACCCTAAAGCCAAAGACCCCGTGAAAGTCGCAAAGGAAGGGTTCCAACAATTTCAAGACCGTGACTTAATCATAGTCGACACCGCAGGTCGACATAAAGAAGAAAAAGACCTCATCAAAGAAATGAAGAACATCGAAAAAGGAATACGTCCTGATGAGATCATAATGGTCATCGACGGTACCATCGGGCAGCAAGCATTACTTCAAGCAAAATCTTTTCATGAGGCCACACCCATTGGCGCCATAATAGTCACCAAACTCGACGGATCCTCCCGAGGCGGCGGCGCACTCTCAGCAGTCGCAGCAACTGGTGCACCAATAAAATTCATAGGTACAGGCGAAAAAATAGAAGATATCGAATTATTCATACCTTCACGTTTTGTCGGGCGCCTCTTAGGAATGGGTGATTTAGAAACCCTGCTTGAAAAGGTACATGACGCAGAAATCAAAGTCCCACCCAAGAAGGCTAAAGAAATTCTCAGCGGCAACTTCACCCTAACTGACATGTATGATCAATTCGCTGCAGTTAAAAATATGGGTCCATTTAGTAAAGTAATGAAAATGCTCCCTGGCATGTCCAGCTCAAACATTCCCGATGACATGTTAAACACTGCAGAAGGTCGCTTGGACACATGGCAGGTCATCATACAATCTATGACACCAGAAGAAAAAGAAAATCCGAAAATCCTCAACTCAAGCCGCGCCAAACGCATCGCCCGCGGATCTGGAACAACAGAAAAAGAAGTAAAAGAACTCCTTAAACAATACTTCATGATGAAAAAGATGCTAAAAATGTTCAAACGCAAAAAAAAGCTACCCTTCGGATTAGGCGGTAAAGGTATGCCCCACATGGGATTCGGCCAGTAGGTTAAACAAATGGACATACTAGAGAAAGCCTATGACTTACTAAGCAAATACCCTCTTTGCGATCACTGCCTTGGCCGACAATTCGCACATCTAGGATATGCTATGGAAAACAATATTCGAGGACAGTCGCTCAAAATAAGCCTAATATTACAAGCTAATGCCATAGCACCAAAAATAGAAAACGAAAGCATAACACGACTCAGAATTCTATCAACAAATGGTTTCTCATCAACCGCAAAAGAAACCCTCAAACACCTAAACAAAAGTATTCCAAAACAGAACACTGAAGTCACATGTTACCTTTGTGAAGATAAATTCACCCAAATTCAAAAATTAGTTCAAACGGCATTAACCGCCGCCACTGAATATGAATACAAAACTTTTCTTGTCGGTATCAAACTACCCTTAACCATAGAGGAACGTGAAGATGAATTCAAAGCCTCATTTAATATTCAACATGGCGAAAGTTTACGCCACGAATTCGGAAGAATCTACGGAAAAGCCCTAGCAAAAGCCACAGGGAAGGAAGCAGAATACCTAAAACCCGATATAGTATTCGTAATCGATCCTTTCAAAGAGCAAATTAAACTTCAAATTAACCCATTATTCGTAGGCGGTCGCTATCGTAAGCTTGTTCGTGACATTCCACAATCGGAATGGTTCTGTAGAAGATGCCGAGGGAAAGGATGCCAAATATGTGGTGGAACTGGTAAACTCTACTCTGATTCAGTCGAAGCCCAAACCTCTAAACCCCTTCTAAAAGCTACCGACGGTGCAGAATCATTTTTCCATGCTTCCGGAAGAGAAGACATAGATGTACGAATGCTCGGATCAGGCAGACCCTTTATAGTCGAAGTATCTAAACCCAAGAAACGCTCTGTTGATTTAACACAGATAGAGCAAACGATAAACACCAACGGGATAGACAAAGTAGAGGTCTCTAAACTTTATTTTGCCACAAAAGACGATGTGCGGCAACTCAAGAAGGGTGAACATGCGCAAAAAGAATACCGTTTATTGGCTGAATTTGAAAAAGACCTAACTGAAAAAGACCTGAATATACTGCAAGAAAAATTAACAGGGGTATTAATTAAGCAACAAACCCCCCTTCGAGTCATGCATCGACGTGCAGACATTATTCGAGAAAGGTACATATATAAGCTTGAAGTTAAGAAGGTGACGCTTAAGAAAGCTCTCCTATATATCAAATGTCAAGGCGGGCTTTACGTAAAAGAATTGGTGTCTGGAGATGAAGGACGTACAGTACCCAACGTGTCGGCTTTGCTTGATAACCCAGCAAAGACGCTTAAGCTTGACGTTCTCAATGTAATGATGGAATAAAGGTGAATTGGATGAGAGGTTCAAAAGGATATTTCAGTGGCACACGCAGTTTGTTGCGAAAACCAACGCGTGCTAGAGGCAGACCACGAATAAGCAAACTACTCCACGAATACGCGGCAGGTAACGAAGTCATTATAAAGATGGATTCTAGCGTACAGAAGAGTATGCCTCACAAACGCTTCCACGGCAAAATAGGTCAGATTATAGAGAAACGCGGCAGAGGTTATGTAGTAAGTGTTCCACAGGGTGAAGCACGCAAAACTATAATCGTCCGCTCAGAACATCTGGAACCCTATACAGGAACTTAGGAAAGATACGTTATGAGCAAAAGCGAAGTAAGCGAAAGTCGTCTTACACTGCCCCAAGTTAAAAAAGTATTGGAAACCATCGGCGAAGAAAACCTTGATCAGTTTCAACGCCGTACACTCGACTACGTAAACAAGTTCTCCAAACTAACCTCAGAAAAAGCCGAAGAGCTCTTACAAAAAATGGTGAAAGAATTTGAACTCGACGAAGCAGAAGCTGTCCAAATCCTAAACTGCCTGCCAGAAACTATAGACGAACTACGTATCTTCCTAGCAGGCGGTAAAAAAATTATTGAAGCCCAAAAACTAACCAAAATCACTGAACTTTTAAATGAAAACAGACTGTTGAAATAGCCCTAAGTGGCTAAGTCTTTTTAAGCGGATAAGAAGAATACACTAGAGGACATAAGAGTTGGCAGTTATGGAAAAAAGATATGAAGAGCATGCTTACGTACTAGACTTTCTTCCGCACGGTAAACCGGGTGTTCGTCCAACAGGTCGAGCAGGTTACCGGGCAGGAGCGCTTATTCAATGCGTGGGTGAAGAGTTTTTCACCGTACTAGAAGCCCTAGTTAAGGAAGGATTGATTCTAAAACCTGGCGACCGTGTCTATGTTGGTAAAGACAGCCGTGAAGAAGTTACCTATATCATCGGTCGCGTAGGCTTCGAAGAACTGACCGCCGCTGCTAAATCAGAGCTCCCTATAATAATCAGTAAAATCGTACAGAATCGTGAGCAGTGGTTTGTTAATTTCTTTAACACAGCTCGTGCAATAACACCACGTATGCATGCTCTCGAGCTTGTACCGGGTATCGGTAAAAAGTATATGTGGCAAGTCATTAATGGGCGTCAACGCAAACCTTTCGAAAGCTTCGAAGACCTACAGAAAAGAACAGAATTGCCAAACCCAGTAAAGTTGATAACTAAACGAGTTATGGAAGAACTTGAAGGTGATAGTAAGTATCGCTTATTCACTCGTGCGCAATAAGGTTTAAACGATGAGTTTTGAGCGCATACAACGACTTCTAAAGGACTATAATATTAGTCCAAACAAGTTGTTAGGTCAAAACTTTATGATTGAACCAGCTTTTTATCCTAAACTATCTAATTATGCTAACCTGCAACGAACAGACGTGGTTTTGGATGCTGGCGCAGGATTCGGTTTGCTCACGCGATTTCTATCAGACAAATGCCGTAGTGTAATCGCTGTCGAAAAAGATCCTAAAATTGCATATATACTTAAAGAAGAATTCCGTAGTCTCTCAAACGTTATAGTTGTTGAGGGCGATGTTTTAAAAGTCGAGTTGCCCCAGTTTAACAAGATAGTAGCGGCTCCACCATACTACCTATCTATCCAACTCGTACTCTGGTTACTGGAGCGAGGGGTGGATTGCGCCGTGTTAATCGTCCAGAAAGAATTCGCCGAACGCCTCGTCGCAACAGTGGGTAGCGAAGAATACAGTTGGATAACGGTGGTTCTGCAGCAGCAAGCCGAAGTACAATTACTAGATGCTGTGTCTAAGGATATGTTTTATCCACCACCTGAAATCGAATCCATTATTCTTCGGGTAAAACCGCTAGTAACTAAACCTTTCCAAATTACCGACACCGCTGAGTTCATTCGTTTGACTAAGTGGTTGTTTACCCAACGCAATAAAAAACTCGTAAAAGCGCTCACCCCATTCATATGCAACAACTACAACCTAACTAAACAAGCGGCAGAGAGGCTCGCCACCACAATGCCCTTCCATGACAAGCGCCCACGAGAACTATCCCCGAAAGATTTTGGAGCAATAGCAAATGCTTTACTTCAATAGGCGCATCCACTTCGACGACTTACTTTTAGATGTGAATGACAATGTGTATGAACCCGCAGAGGATAGCTTTTTTTTCGCTACGAACTTGATTATTAAGCCAGACCAAGTTGTGCTGGACTTGGGCACAGGCTCAGGCATCCTAGCAATCATCGCAGCCAAAAAAGCTCAATATGTCCTAGCCGTGGATTTGAACCCCTATGCAATTAGATGCGCTAAAGAGAACGCTGAACTTAACAAGATTCAGAACATGGCTTTCTTGCAAGGCGACCTTTTTACAGCCCTAAAAGACGGAACAAAGTTCGATTTGATTCTCTTTAACGCTCCCTATTTACCCTCAGAAGAAGGTGAGGATTCAACGTGGATTGGACGGTCTTGGGCTGGTGGAGCAAATGGTCGCGTAGTTTTAGATCGCTTCATTCCTCAGGTTCCAAGCTACCTAAAACCACATGGCCGCGTCTTGCTGATGCAGTCTACTCTGACAGGCATAGAAAAAACTATCAACACCTTTGCTAAACAAAAATTACGAGCGGTGGTAATAGCGGAACAACAGTTGCCTTTCTTTGAAACGTTAAGCCTCATCGAGGCTAAAGTCTAAAAGGCGGTATAAAGACTAGAATAGTTTAGTGTTTTCTATGACGTTATTTTTTTATGTAAAAACTCTTGACACGCCAAAAAATGTAGGTCAAATTGTTTGTGACGATAATTCGATAACTGGAGAGCATCCCGGCGACGAATACTCATGGATAATGGAAATCGACCGTAATAAGTCAGATTATTGGAAAATCCGGGGCAAATACTCTAAACTTGACGATTTGACTCAAATTGCAATTGTCTACCGGATTGGCGACACTATTGTTCTTGGTGAAATCGATAATGCTCTGGTTTCTAATTTTGTGAATTCTCTAATTGAAAAGTATGGGTTTGATAATGTAAAATGGCTTTTAACTTGAATTATTACAACTATCATAAAACGATGAAACTTATTGTTTATCATATTTGACAATTTCATCATTCATAATGCAAAGCTCGATGCCTGCTTGTTTAAACATTAAGATAGTGTCAGCGTCAGCGTGGTAACGTTTCTCGCAAACCACCCGTTTGATGCCAGCGTTAATAATCATCATTGCACATGTTCGACAAGGTGTCATTTTACAAAATAAAGTGGAACCTTCAAGTGGGATGCCAAAGCGTGCGGCTTGGAGGATGGCGTTTTGTTCGGCATGCAGGGTTCGTACACAGTGCTGGGTGATTTGGCCTTCTTCGTTTATCATTTTACGTAAGTCATGCCCCGCTTCGTCGCAGTGCGGTAGCCCAGCGGGGGCGCCAACGTAGCCCGTTGTCATGATACGTTTGTCTTTTACAATGACTGAGCCACATTTTCCGCGGTCACAGGTGGCACGTGCAGCTACAGCTTCACACATATCTAAAAAGTAACGGTCCCAATTTGGTCGAATTTCGTTACTATTTGTTCCTATGGGCATTCAGGTACCTCAATGAATTAGAAAACAGTCTGCCAAACAAATTAATAAATCGTATCTATCAAGGTATGGTTACTTTTGAATTATGTGGATTTCTCGACCGACTTTGTGGCGTTCCTCCATCTCTACCAATGAAGGTAAACCCATCAGTCGACCATGATCGGGTGCATTTGCGCTGAACATGTCATCGGTGAAAGCGTAAATACGTTTGAAACCGATTTCTTTGACTTTTTCGTCGATTGTCATCGTTATCCTTTCTTTTGAGCGCGTCCGGATATATGGTGTGACTATTACTAGTCGACCATTGGGACGTAGAACCTGATATGATTGTTCAATGAAGTCCATGAATAACGGGTGCAGTTTACTGATGATTTTCTGTGCATAGGTTTTTGTGGGTGTTTCTTTAAGAGCGGGACCTAAGTCGGGTTCTGTAACTATGCAATCGACACTTTCAACACCAACTTTTTCTGCTAAGTGGGCAACTCCGCCTGAGATTACACGGAAGTCTGCGTCTGAGAGACGGTACTCCTGCTCTAGCCACTCTAGATTCTCTGTTGCAGCTTTTACGCACCAACTGTTAACATCAACGCCTACGACCGTGGCGTGCTCTAATAGGGCTTCTTGGAGTATAGTGCCCACTCCACAGAAAGGATCTAGCAAAGTTTTTTCACTTGTGCACGCTGAAAGGTTTACCATCATACGTGCGAGTCGTGGCGGCATGCCAAAAATCGCCCTTTGGTTCGGTTTATAGACATCGCGTTTCTGGAACTCGAATGGGTTGTGAACTGCAATTGTTATACCTATCAATGTGTCGGTTTTACCTATGCAAAGCAGAACTTCTGCTTGTTTTTCAACAAACTCTTTTTTTAACACCTCAACATGACTTAGTTGGGCTTTCCCTCGGTCTTTACCCAATCCCATAAAACTGGAATTTTTACCTAATGCGGTAAGTTCTTCTTTTAGGTGGCTGCCGATATAGCGTTGGATTCCTCCTCCGGCGGTTTTTATGTTGTTGTCAGAGGTATAGACGCTAATGCCAAACAGCAGTTTTCCTTCTGTTTGAGCCATATTCTTTAGGATATCTGTTTTAACTATTGTTTCCACTACTTGGGTTTGAGCGGATTTCGATTTTTTAAGAAAAGCTTCTTTTATGGTTTCAGTAGGTACTTTGGCTTTGAACGACGCTATTTTTATGGTGCCTCCCAAGTCGTCAACGACAGATGGACTAAGTTCCTTCTCAAAGATTATAGTGAAGAATTCGGTGGAGAAATAATCCAATTTGAATCGTATGGCTCGAGCCTTGAAGTATGCGCTGAGTTCTGCTAACGAAAGTACCCAGTTTTTACCTGAAATGAAGATTAATGTTTGCATCATGGGAATCAAAGTTATCTACTTATATAAGTAGATGACCTGCGACACCATTATTCTGAACAGAAAACAAATGGTTAGAATTCGAAAAAGCCACGGTAGCATCGGTGAATATTGACAAATCGTTTAAATATTGCTGGACAAGAGAGTATGCTACCGAGAAAAAAGTGACGCTGCATGCATGCAAAAAACTATCGACACGTAAAGAACCGCGCTTATACTAGAAAAGAGTATACTCGTGGTTTTCCTCCGCCGAAAATCGTCAAGTTTACTATGGGCGATACTAAGGCTGAATTTCAAATTGAAGCCAAACTTATCGCTACTAAACGAGCTCAAATTCGACACTCCTCTTTAGAGGCGGCACGTGTTGCTGCAAATCGTGCTTTAATGGATAAGCTGATTAACGAATACTATATGAATGTGCACACATATCCTCACATTATTTTAAGAGAAAATAAAATGATCTTCGGTGCCCACGCAGACAGACTTCAACAGGGGATGAGACGCTCATTCGGAACTCCAGTTGGTACCGCAGCAAAAGTAGAAGTCGGCCAACCAATTATAACGGTCAGGGTAAAAGCCGGCCAAGAAGCAGTAGCCAAAGATTCACTCAAACGTGGTAGTGCAAAGCTTCCAATAGCCTGCAAAATAGTTATCTCCAAGATACAAACTGCTCCAGTACCCACCGAGAAAGTTGAGCCGGAGACGGAGACTGCTTGAGCGGAAAGAGCGACGAGCTTGTTTTATGGTTTGATCTTTTAAGAAATACCGATGTTAATATTGTCGGCGGTAAGAATGCTAGCCTCGGCGAAATGATCCACGCTGGGCTACCTGTTCCTTTCGGGTTTGCAATTACAGCATATTCATATGAACGATATATTAAAGAACTGAATCTCGGCAAACAAATCTACAAAATTATTGATGATACCGTAACAGACCCAAATGACCCCAAACAATATGATGTTGCATCGAAGCGTATTCGTGACCTCATGGAACATACTCCGATGCCACAAGACATCGAAACCGCCATAAGAAGAGCGTATGCTGAGTTAAACAAACGATTTGCGTTAAAAGATACTTTTGTTGCTGTAAGGTCGAGTGCAACAGCTGAAGATCTTCCTGATGCATCGTTTGCAGGTCAACAAGAAACTTATCTAAACGTTAAAGGCTCAGATGAATTAATTGAGAAAGTTATAAAATGCTGGAGTAGTCTCTTCACACCAAGAGCCATTTTTTACCGTAATGAGAAAGGGTTTCCACATGAAAAAGTTTTCATAAGTGTCGGGGTCCAAAAAATGGTTAACAGCCGCGCTGCAGGTGTTATGTTTACTATTAATCCAGTTACTGGAAATCGTGATGAAATAGTTATTGAAGGCAACTTTGGTTTAGGGGAAACAGTTGTTTCGGGTGCAGTGAATCCTGATGACTTCGTGGTTGACAAATACGGTATGAAAATTAAAGAACGCCGTATTGCCCGAAAAACAATAAAGTATATTCGCGACCCTAAAACAGGAAAAACCGTTCATATTGACATACCTGAACCAGAACAGAAAAAAGTTTGTATTACCGACGCGGAAATTATGAAACTAGCTGAACTCGCTAAACGCATTGAGAAACACTACGCCAAACCCATGGATATCGAATGGGCAATCGATCAAGATCTTTCTTTCCCGGATAACATGATGTTGGTTCAAGCCCGTCCAGAAACAATCTTTGGGACAAAGAACTTGGAAGGAACAAAAATGGAAGAAAACAAAGTTCAGGAACAATTTAAAATTGTCGTTAGAGGAATCTCCGCTGGAAGAAGAGGCTACGGTGTAGGCAAAGCTGTTGTCGCTCTAAAGCCTGAAGATGCACTTCAAGGCATGAAAAAAGGCGACATCTTGGTTACTGCAATGACTGACCCAGACTTCGTTCCTTTCATGAAAATGGCCTCAGCTATAGTAACCGACAAAGGCGGAATTACTAGTCATGCAGCAATTGTAAGTCGCGAACTCAATATTCCCTGTGTCGTAGGAACAGAAACGGCTACTGCGACTATGAAAAACGGGGTAGAATACACTGTTGACTCCAGAAACGGAATTATCTACGAAGGTATACTTTCACACGCGCTAGCTCCAATTGCAACTACTAATGGTGGAAACATAACGACGACAGAATTCTCACCAGTAACCGCTACTAAAATATACATGAATCTCGGCACGCCAGAAATGATTGAGCACTATAAAAATTTACCATTCGAGGGTATAGGCTTGATGCGTACAGAATTTATCATGGCAAGTGCAATCGGTCAACATCCTATGCTTTTCGTTGAAAACGGTGCTGGTCAAGAATTTATCGACATTTTCGCAGAAAACGTAGCAAAAGTAGCTCGTGCAATCCAGCCCAAGCCAGTCGTTGTTCGTTTAAGCGATTTCAAAACCAATGAATACCGTGGGTTAAAAGGCGGGGAAAAATACGAAATCAACGAAGAAAACCCAATGTTGGGTTGGAGAGGATGCAGCCGATACATCAGCAAATGGTACATCGAAGCTTTCAAGCTAGAATGTCGAGCCATTAAGAAATGCCGCAATGAATGGGGCCTCAAAAACATCTACGTTATGCTACCCATGGTTAGAACCCTTTGGGAGGCAAAAAAAGTTCTCCAAATCATGAAAGAAGAAGGGTTAGAGCGCAGTAATGACTTTAAGATATGGTTCATGGCTGAAACACCTTCCATTGCAATCATGGCAGATGAATTCAGTAAACTCGTTGACGGTTTTAGTATAGGTTCAAACGACATGACTCAAGGCGTATTAATGATCGACCGTGACAGCGAACGATTAGGTCAAATGGGTTATTTCGACGAACGAGATCCCGCTGTAAAACGAATAATCGCTCATCTTATCAAAATTGCACATGAAAATGGCTGTACAGTTAGTATCTGCGGTGAAGGACCAAGCAACCTGCCAGATTTCACAGAATTTCTCGTCAGAGTAGGTATCGACAGTATCTCGGTCAATAACGACGCTGTAGTTAATACCCGTAGAAATATCGCCCAAGTAGAACAAAAAATTATACATGAGCGCCTAGCAGAGCAAGCAGCATTAGCAGCAGGTAGACCGATCAAAAAACCAACTCCTGACTGGGTTTGGCCATACTAAACAGCTTAATCCTTATTTTCTATTAATTTTCATATTCTACTATCGTTGATATTACATGGTAGACTTTGATTTTCAAGAAGAACGTATTAAAAAAGAAATTGAGCGTCTTGGCGCTAAGTGGGTGTTGCTTCAGATGCCACAGGGTCTAAAGCAGGATGCAATAAAGATAGCCTGCGTTGTTGAGCAATCAGGTGCAGTTGCAATTATTTCCTCAGATCCTTGTTATGGCGCATGTGATATTGCTTATGCTGAAGCTGAGGCGCTTGGTGTAGATTTAGTTGTACATTTTGGCCATACAAAAATGGTTGAGCGCAAAAAAATTCCTATTTTATACATCGACGTGCATGTTCATATCCAGATTGAATCATCAATAAAGCAAGCTTTACCTTTACTAGCGGATTACCATAGTATAGGGTTAGCAACTTCAATTCAGCACCTAAATACATTAAATCAAGCAAAACAGCTTATAGTGGCTGCAAAAAAAACTGTACAAATAGGGAATGCGGATCGATTATTACATTCAGGCCAAATTCTTGGCTGCAACTACAGTAATGCAACAATAATAGCTGATAAAGTAGATGCTTTCTTATTTATCGGAGGCGGCATTTTCCATGCTTTGGGTATAGCAATTGGCACGGGCAAACAAACTATTATTGCTGATCCTTACGACAATAGAGCCTACAACATCACAGCTGAAGCTCAACGACTCCTTAAACAACGTTATGCAAGTATTCAAGAAGCTAACGGCGCTAAAACATTCGGAATTCTGATTGGATTAAAACCAGGGCAGAAGCATCTGGAGCGTGCTTTGAAAGCCAAAGTTGTAGCTGAGAAAACTGGTCGAACCGCCTATCTGTTGGCTGGCAGAGAGATTACTCCCGACGTTCTCATGGAGTTTCCTAATATTGGCGCTTATGTCAACACCGCTTGCCCCCGTATTTCATTAGATGCTCCCGAAAAGTTTCAAAAGCCCATATTGACAATTAACGAGTTTAGGGTTCTCTGTGGCGAGGTCTCATGGAGCGAAATGATCAAAAAAGGATTGTTCGAAAGTTAGATTTAGAGCTTTTTTTAGGTTCACTTGAACCCCAACCTAACCCAAAAGCTGCTTTAGAACAATATACGATAACTGAGAGTGTAGCAGCTAATATGCTCTATATAGCTGGTATTATCAATAGGGATATAACCGGAAAAAAAGTGTTGGATCTAGGTTGTGGTACTGGTCGATTGAGTTTGGGTGCAGCTTTTTTGGGTGCAGAAGAAGTCGTTGGTATAGATGTTGACCCAAAAGCCATAGAAATGGCCAATCAAAACGCTTTGAAAGTTGGCTTAGTGGAGCAGGTGCAATGGATTAATGGTGATATAGCAGTTATCGACGGCTATTTTGATTCTGTTTTGCAGAATCCTCCTTTTGGTGTTCAAAATCGTGCAGCTGATCGTGCTTTTCTGGTGAAAGCTCTTGAAGTAGCTAATTCTGTTTATTCCCTGCATAATCACCCCGAAGTAGACAAAAGATTGATAAAGCTGCTTAAATCCAGTCAAGGATTCATACAGGTATGTCCTTCTGTCTTTCTTGAACGATTCATTGCGAAACATAGTGGCAGGATAATTGCTGTTTATGCAATGCTGATGACCATTCCAAAAATGTTTAATTTTCATCAAAAATTAAGGCATGATTTCATTGTTGACTTGTATGTGATAGAAAAAAAATCTAAATAAGTCAATCAGAGTGGCTTTGTTATTTTTATTTCTGGAAAGTTCATGTTTGTCGTTAGGGTTTAGGGGGCAGTTTTTTATTTTG
>LSQX01182260.1_pt1 | contig 26724 bp, 21 predicted proteins | sample 654561 | NCBI WGS metagenome assembly LSQX01 (sample SAMN04489861, study PRJNA283612) | anaerobic digester metagenome | isolation source: 4 biogas reactors fed with cattle manure at either 37C or 55C with and... | place: Denmark: Kongens Lyngby | collected 2014
TTTTCCTTAAGGTCTGCCCATTTCCTGTTTTTACTGAGGTTTTCCCAGTAATCGCGTTTGTCGTATTGTTTGACTATCGCTTTTGCAAGCTCGATCAAATCGTATACGTCAATGCTGCCGTCGCCGTTAATGTCATATTTATCGTCCGGATTAGGCTTCGGTTTCGGTGCAGGTTTCGGTTTTGGCGTGGGTTTTGGCGCTGGTGTAGGTGTTGGTGTCGGTTTTGCGGTTTTAAGCAGTGTGAGGTCTATGCCGGAAACGGCCTTTTCATCCGCATTAACCGCGGAAGCCCTGCTTTTTGATGACTGTGTCCCGTTTTTGCTGTAATACCCCGCAGCGACGTAGCCCGTTTTTTTATCGACTTCGTAAGAAACAACATAACCCGTGTCCTTTACCGGAACTGTCATTGTGTACGATTTTGAAGAAGCGTCCTTCGCTATCTTTACCGTCCTTGAGATATAAAAGTCGTCGGAGTCGGCAGTTAACGAACCGTTATTGTACGCTTTGACTTCAACTTCAATCCCGTCTTTCGGGGCCTTGTCTTTATCCGGAAGCATAACCTTGCCGCTTATATTAGTAAAAGGAAGCGTTGTAAGGTTTATTCCGGTCACGGTATTACCCACGTCTATAAGTGTTACCCTGCCCTCATTCCTCGTTGTTCCGTTTTTGTGGTAATAACCTGTTTCATTATATGTCCCGTCTTTATAAGTGTAGTAAACTTTATAGCCGCTGCCGGCTTTGTTAAGAGGCACCGTTAAGACATATTCGGCCTCTGTTTTGCCTTTATTAATTTTTACTTCCTTGGATATTATAATATCATCATCGGTTGATTTCGTATTTGCGCCTTCCTGGACGGCGGTAACGGTAAAAAACATTTCTTCGGAAGGGGCGGTTTTCGTATTTCCCATTATGATTTTGCCCGATATTGATTTTCCGGGAAGGAGCCCGATATTTATGCCTCTCTTGTCACCTTCGTTGAGTTTGATGAGTGTCTGCTCGGCTTTTATCGCGGTAGTGCCTTTCGATGAGTAATACCCGAACGGCGCATACCCGTTTTCGACGGTATAGTAGGAAACGCTAAAGCCCGCGTTCCTGTTTGCGCTTTTCGGAACCATTACGCTGTAGCTTAAAGATTTTTCGCCCTTTGGTATTGTCAGTGTACGCGAAAATGAAACATCGTCTTTTTCGTTTGATGGCGTTGCGTTGTCGGTATACACGTTAAGTGTTATCTTTACACCGCCGGTTGGCGCCGTATCACCGTTTGGCAGCGATAACACACCGCTCAGCGTCGAATATGATGTTTCGGCAATTGCGGCAGCAGGTATAAATCCCGCGGTAAGACAAACAACAAGCAATAGTGAAAAAATTCGTAACCTTTTCATGGTAAACCTCCTAAATTTTAATTATTCTTAAGTTGTCTTTTTTATCTGCCGGTTTCAAACGGCAAATCCGGAAAAGTAAAAACAGGAAAAAATGCTTTCGTAAGATATATACGAACAGCGTTCCGCTAAAATTTGGGATAGGTTTTGATATGTTATTTAATTGATAACTTTGCGTAATATAGATAAATAAGTGTAATATAAATGAAAAGACTATAATTGATGATATGTTTTACAGTATACCGAGATACCATTCGATTATGCTGCTGCCGAACAGCGCCGAAATAAATGTTCCGACGACAATGAACGGCGCAAACGGAATCTGGCTTTTGCGGTTTTTAAGTTTTGTCAGGATAAGGAATAGTCCCGTTAATCCGCCCAAAAAGATGGTTAGAAACAGAGTGAGGACAGACAGCTTGAACCCGAGAAACAGCGATATCGGGATAAAAATCTTCACATCGCCCATTCCAAGGGCATCCGAGCCGTACACGGCCATGCCGATCACGGCGACGAGCAGCAGAAACCCGGAAACCGCAGCGATGCCCAAAAGAGGTGAATACCACGATTCTCCGTCCGTAATCGAGTTAACGTAAAAGAACCTTAGTACGAAAAATATAAGCCCGCCGGCAATTCCCGCGATAACGAGGCCGTTCGGAATAATCATATGCTTTAAATCAATAAAGAAAACAATGAGCAGTATTGACATAAGGTAGCAGAGGAAAAAGAACTCGGGCGTAATGCCGTACCTGAGATAGACAGCTATGAACATTAACCCGCTTGTGAGTTCAACAATCAGGTACTGCATGGAAATCGGGCTTTTGCAGTACCTGCATCTGCCTTTCTGAAACAGAAAACTAAACACCGGGACCAGGTCCTTTGGCTTTAATGCCGTGCCGCAGGAAGGACACGCCGAACGCGGCTTTATAATTGATTTTTTTTCGGGGACGCGGCAGATAACGACATTGAAAAAAGAGCCAAGCACAAGGCCCAATATAAATATCAATAAAATAACGGCCGTTTGCACAAAATCACTCGCTTCCGGTTTTGATTCCCTGTATCCGGGCAGCCTTCCGGCATTAAATCAAAACCTTTTTTTCGCTTTGTATAATTCATCGGATTTCGGCGGGTCAATTATTACACCCCCGGTTTCGGTCAGCATGATCCGGCTGTTTTTTTCAGTCATTTTACCGATGATTGATGCCGGTATACCTTCGCCGGACAGCTTTTCAACCAGCGACCGACCGCTGTTTGCCGAAATAAGCATACACCCGCTTGAGATCAGCTTTAGCGGGTTGATATTGAAATAGCCGCATATCTTCGCTGTTTCCGGGAGCACCGGGATGCTGCTTTTTATAATTTCCGCCCCGCACCCGGAAGCCTCGCACATTTCCCATACGGCCCCGAGCACGCCGCCTTCGGTAACGTCGTGCATTGCGTTTACGCCTTCGTACTTAGACGCAATAACCCCTTCCTTCACGACGCTGATAAGGTTTATCAGTTTTTTAGCGCTGTCAACGACGTCGCTTCCGAATTCTGCGGCAAGTTCCTTTTCATGGTCGAATGCGAGTATCGCCGTTCCTTCGAGCCCTGCGAACTTAGTTAAAATAATATCGTCGCCCGGTTTTGCGCCCGACGTTTCCAATACTCTTCTGCCCGTTGTTTTGCCGATCGCGGTTACCGTTATGACAAAACGGCTGACCGCGTCCGTTACTTCCGTATGCCCCCCTATAACATCGACGTTCAGTGACAGCGCGGAATCGGCAAGCTGCTTCATAATTGTTTCAATATCATCAATTGAAGCGTTTTCCGGCGCGAGGAGCGTAACCATAATTCCAACGGGTTCCGCCCCGCTTGCTGCTATATCGTTGCAGGCCACATGGACGGCGATCGTTCCTATCTCGCTGTCGGTTCCCGTTACCGGATCCGTCGAGATAACGGTTAACTCGTGTGCAAAGTCAACAACGCCGCAGTCTTCGCCGACTGCCGGCTTAACTATTACTTCTTTTCGCGTGTTTCTTAGTTTATTAAGTATAAGCGTCTGCAAAATCTCGTTAGGAAGTTTTCCGATTTCCATTGTTTTTCACCTTATTCATTCGTTTATCGCCGCGCTTTTTTTATCTTTCGCTTTCATTTTTTCCCTCGTGATATGTATCTGATCCTTTGTCAATTCAATCAAACGCGGCTGTATCTTTAATTTTTCTTCCGGGTTCGCGGAAGCCGTTATAAGTTTCCCGAACCACTGCAAGGCCTCGTTATATAATTCGAGCCTTCTTGCCAGCTCGCCCAATATGTATGTAAGCGTGTATTCATCGAGCTTTCCTTTTGACAGGTATTCCCTGCTATACGCTTTTTTATAGTAGTCATACGAATGTTTCATATACTTGTATTCATTAACCCACTCGCCGTTATACCGGTATAACCACGCAATCCTTAAACATATTTTCCCGAATTCCGAAAACGGGGCTCTCCTGACCTGCAAATTATAAAGCACAATTTTAAAAGCTTCAAGGGCTTTATTGATATCCCTTTCTCCTGTAAAATCACGGCTTGTCCATTTCGGTTTGATTTTCTCGAGCACCTGTCTGCTGTCATTTTTGCCGGCTTCGGCAAAAACGGTGCTGTGGGCCGCGTAACCGCAGTACTTGCATACCCACGCTTCGTACAAAACCGGGTTGTACGTTTCGTAGTACGGACAGAAATCTTCATCCTGGCTTATAAGTTTTACAAACCTTGAGCGAACCTTTGATACTTCGATTTTTTTTTCACAAACCGGACACGTTAATGTTGAGTTGTATATAGGATTCAAATCTGCCATATATAAATGCTCCCTGTAAATTTATGATAATGATTATTCAGCAAATCTCCCGTTTTACGGTGCGACACGTATCACTTTTTTCTGAGGCTGGTACGTGTCAACCGATATTTTTTCTGTTTTTATAAGGTTTCCATTTATGTCGTATGTATCCCTGTATACCTCGACAATGCAGCCCGGGACCGCGTCCCTGTCAATTACGCTGTCGCCCGGGGAAAGAGTCTCATCCTCTTTCGTTTCAATACCTTCAGGCTCTATCGTTTCTATTATTCTTGTCCTGATTTTTACAGTGCGCGGCACGTCAGGACATTTACCCCATATTGAGACATAAACACGGCCGTCGGCAGCTTCCGTTTCCAAAAAAATGGCGTATCCGCTGTTGTTTTTGAACCTGAAATCAATATACCCGTGCGATATCGTAGCGTCGCGTCCCATTTCTATATAAGACAGCGGAATTGAATGGTTCCTGCGTTCTACAACCTCAAGGCCGGATAAAAGAACGGCATTGTAGACCGTCGACGTTACCTGGCATATCCCGCCGCCGAGCCCGTCGACGAGTTCGTTGCCCACTATTACTTTTGCGGTGCGGTAACCGTTTTCTTCGGTACGCTCGCCGAGCATTTTATCCATCGAGAATACCTGGCCCGGCAAAAGGAGCTTCTGGTTGATTTTCTCGCACGCTGTTTTTATGTTGTGCGACCTTGACTCGTTTTCCGGGTTAAAAGCCGTTTCGAATTCGCCGAGCCTGAAAGTTATATCCTTTACCATTTCCGTGGTTATGTCCGGCCTTGCGCTTGCAACGCTTATCACGACATCATCAAGGGTCCCGCTCTCAAGCGACCTGTATATTTTGTAAAGTGTCAGTTCCCTGTCGGCAAGCAAACCGTTCCTATGCGGCGTTATTTCTATTTTTCCTTTTTTAATTTTGATATCCGCGTTTTTTGGTTCTGTTTCAATGCCCTTAATTATACTATCTAATATATTACCTGTTTTTTCTTTATTGTAACATATTTCTGATTTAATATGTAATCCTTCCAATTTTAAGTTTATTATTCGTTTCAGGCGTTTTATTAAATTCCCTTCCCTGCCCTGCCTGTAAGCTGTATCGACCGCATTTGCGTAATCCGGCCCGTACGCTATGTCAATTAACGGAATTCTGTAATTTTCTTTCGGGCCGATTAGGCTCAATGCGTTTTTTACAAGCGTTTCGGAATAATTTTCACGCAGAAGACTAAGAGCGTTATTCGGCGTGAGGCCGCCAACATCAATACCGTCAATTGTAATCCCCGGGTAGATCGTATCGGCTTGAAGCAGCGTTCTGATACGGACATATCCGAAAAGCGCGATGACTGCAAAAACGGCAGCCGCAAAAAACGGCATGATCGTGGAAATTCCCCGCAGCGGCTTTTTCTGCCGGCGGAATCGTGTTTTATGCTGGAATAACATATTATACCACCATTATATAATATGTTTTCCATGAGGCATTATTCTGGGCGGGAATCTGCATTTCAGACAGGCGGCTCAATATAAATCGTGTCGGTTCCGTCAAGGGCGTTTTGTATGAGCTTTTCCATATCAAGAACCGATTCATAGCGTTCCGCTTTTTCAATCGTCGGTTTTGTCACCGGGTGTTTTGCTACAAAGACCGTACAGCAGTCTTCATACGGAAGAATTGATATGTCGTATGTCTCTATTTTTTGGGAGATCTCTACAACCTCGCTTTTATCCATACCTATAAGAGGCCTGTAAACAGGCATTCGGACAACGCTGTCGGTAACGGCGAGACTTTCCATCGTCTGGCTTGCGACCTGGCCAATCGCCTCTCCCGTGATAAGGCCGAGGGAACCGTTTTTTTCCGCTATTCTTTCGGCTATCCTCATCATATACATGCGCATTATTATCGTTAGATATTCATTGGGGCATTTTTCGTTTATTTCACACTGTATTTCGGTAAACGGGACAATGTGAAGCTTTAATCCGAGGGTATACCGGGACAGTACCTTGCATAGGCTGATTACCTTATCCTTTGCCCTTTCGCTTGTATAAGGGTAGCTGTAAAAATGCACGGCTTCAATGGCAACCCCTCTTTTTGCTATCATCCATCCCGCGACAGGGCTGTCTATGCCTCCGGAAAGAAGCAGCGTCGCGCGGCCGTTCGTGCCGACCGGCAGACCTTTTACAGCTGGTATGATTTCCGAGTAAATGTACGTGAATTCCCTTATTTCGACGTAAATAAAAAAATCCGGATTATTCACGTCTACTTTAAGATGGGGTATATTTTTCAGGACGAGTCCGCCGAGTTCCCTTGAAAATTCCATTGAAGTCATTGGGAATGTTTTATCAGCGCGCCTTGTTTCAACCTTGAATGTTTTGTATTGCTTTCTATTTACTATATCCTTCGCAATTTGAACCGCTTTATCAAATATCAACTGTTTGTCGGTTTCAATTTTTACGGCAGGACTTACCGACGCGATTCCAAACACTTTTGTAAGCCGCGTTATTGCTTCGTCTATGTCATAATCTTCGAATTCGGGAACGACATATATCCTGTTTTGAGCTTTTGAAACGTTGGCCTGCCCCAGGCCGTTAAGAACTTTTTTGATGTTTTTTATAAGTTGTCCTTCGAATGCCGGGCGATTAAGCCCCTTTAAGAATATTTCCTCATACCTTATAAGTATTATTTTATCCATTTTCATCCACCATTCCAGTTCCGGCTTTTATGTAATTCCATATTAAATCATAATACATACAGCATGAAATTACCAGGTTTTATCTGGTTTATCCGCTTCTTGCGGAACCGGTGGCTATTACCGGTATCTTATTTTTGGCACGATTTTCACTAATGCCCCTGTAAACGTTAAAACTTCTTCTTCAGTATTCATGCCGGAAAAACTTACGCGTATCGCGCCTTCAGTGCGTTCCTTCGGAAAGTTCATAGCGGCAAGCACGTGGCTTTGCACGTTTTTGCGCGATGAACAGGCCGAGCCTGTCGATACTATGATTGATTCGGCTTCAAGATGATGCATCAATACCTGGGCCTTCACGTTCGGAAAAGCTATATTCAGTATTCCTTCATAAGCGTCCTGAGGTGAATTTATAAAATAACCGCCGCTTCCGAAATATTTGTCAAGTTCGCTTATACAAATTGATTTCAGCCGCTTTACTTTGGTCCTGTTTGCATCGATATTTTCATGGATGATTTTCGCGGCGGTCGCAAAACCCCATATCGCGGGTACGTTTTCGGTTCCGGAACGGTACCTGTTTTCCTGCCCGCCGCCGTGAATAATCGGTATTATGCGCGTGTTTTCCTTTATATAAAGGGCTCCGCAGCCTTTCGGACCGTGTATTTTATGGGCGCTTAACGATACGGCATCAACGTCGAGCTTTTTCAAATTAAGCGGTATTTTCCCGTATGCCTGGACCGCGTCGATATGAATTGCCGTTTTCTTGTTTTTAAACCTGATTGCCGAAATAAGTTCTTCCGCTTTCTGAATCGCGCCCGTTTCGTTGTTTACAAGAATAAAGCTTGCAAGAATTGTATCATCGTTTATTCTTTCGATAAATTTTTCGATATCTAAAAGGCCGGACTTATCCGTTTCGGATACTACAGCCGAAAAACCTTCCGATTCCAGGTGGCTAAAGCATTCAAGAACTGAGGGATGCTCCGCTGCCGATGTAATAATATGCTTCCCTCTTCTTTTGTTTGCCCGGGCGATTCCTTTAATTGCCCAATTGTTTGACTCGGTTCCGCCCGATGTAAAAAAGATCTCGTTCGGGGATACCTTAAGCGTTTCGGCGATAATCTCCCTCGATTCGGTCAAAACCTTTTCGGCTTCGCTTCCAAGCCGGTGAAGTGACGAAGGATTTCCGAAAACAGACGAATATATCCGGTTCATTTCATTTAAAACGTCCGGATATACCTTCGTTGTTGCGCTGTTATCAAAATAAACAATATCAGCCAACGTGAAATCCCTTCCTTTTTTATACGGCGGTCAACAGCTCGACATCTATTTTACCATTGTCAATATATACAATGGCGTAAGATTCATCATCTCCCCCGCGCGGATCAGATATGCTGCCCGGGTTCATAATGATATACCCTGTGCCGTATATTACCTGCGATTTATGGGTATGGCCATAAAGGAGCAACTGAATGTTGTCGTTTTTCGCTTTGGTCTTTAATTTATCAATTCCCCAGTTAACCGAATAACGGTGACCATGCGTAAGCAATACGCGCTGTCCTTCAATTTCGATAAGTTTTTCTCCTGGTACGTCTCCAATCATAAAGTCACTGTTGCCGTGCACATATTCGAATTTTACTGTGGGGTACAGTTCATGCAGCCTGTCAGCGTCCCTGAAATAATCCCCGAGATGTATCACCAGGTTTACGTCACTGTGCTTCTTCAGTACTTTTTCAGCAAGAGATGTATCTCCATGCGTGTCGCTTAAAACCAAAACTTTTGTCATGATTCTGTGTCCAACTCCTACGTCATTAAAAAAATATATTGTCCAGTTTTTTGCGCAGCTTTTGCAGTGCTATTGCCCTATGGCTTATCTTATTCTTTATGCTCTCCGGCAGTTCGGCAAATGTCTTTCCGTATTCAGGCACATAAAAAATGGGATCATATCCGAAACCTTTGTCCCCTTTGGGTTTTTCAGATATTTGCCCTTCAACGGTTCCTGTTACCGTAAACTTAATGTTTTCGGACACAAAAGCAATGGAGCATACAAATCTTGCTTTTCTGTACCGAGGTTCTATGCCTTTAAGCAGATATATTATTTTCCTGTTTTTTTCACTCTGCTCGGTTGATTCACCGGCAAAACGCGATGTATAAATACCGGGGGCGCCGTTTAAAAAATCAATTTCGAGGCCGCTGTCATCCGCGATAACCATGTTGTCCGAAAGATCGAAAAGGGCCTGGGCTTTCAGCATCGCGTTTTCTTCAAAAGAAGCGCCGTCTTCTTTAATGTCAGGAACGAAACCGGCGTCTTTCATTGATATTATTTCAAAGGGCAGCCCATCCAATATCTTTTTTATTTCGTTTATTTTACCGTAATTTTTTGAAGCAACAATAAGTTTCCGTTCCATTACCCACTCAACCAATGCCGTTATCGTATATTCCGCTTTCCGGCTTTATTTCTTTTTATTTAAAGCCTTCAAGCAAAACGCTTTTTTGTATTGATATAAGTTCCTTTATTCCCTTTTCGGCGATATCAAGCATACCATTCATCGATTCCCTTGTAAAAGGGGATAATTCACCCGTTGCCTGTACTTCGATCAATTTGCCCGTATCGGTCATTACAACATTCATATCGACCGTCGCGTTTGAATCTTCTTCGTAACACAGATCAAGCATTACTTGCCCGTTAACCTGCCCGGAACTTATGGCGGCGACAAAATCCCTGATGGGTATTTCAGCTATTATTTTTTTATCGACGAGGTAACTGCAAGCGTCCATAAGAGCGATAAAACCGCCGGTTATTGATGCTGTACGGGTACCGCCGTCGGCCTGGATTACATCGCAGTCGATAATTATCGTGCGTTCGCCGAGAGCCCTAAAGTCCACCACCGAGCGCAGCGAACGTCCGATAAAACGCTGTATTTCATTTGCCCTGCCGTTTATCTTTAATTTGGATATGTCCCTTACATTCCTGACCTGGGTTGATCTGGGGAGCATGCTGTATTCAGCCGTTACCCATCCTTCCCCGGTACCTTTCCTGAAGGGCGGGACTTTATCATCAACCGAAGCCGTGCATACGACTTTTGTTTTGCCGAATTCAATCAAAACCGAGCCTTCGGCATGTGAAATATAATTTCTTATTATATTCACTTTTCTCAGTTCGTCATTCTTCCTACCATCCAAACGAGGCATACTGCTTTCCTTTCATCCGTTAAGCCTTGATGTAATAAACCCGGCTTCGGAATTAAAATTGTAAGCGGAAGTAATACCTCCGCTTTTTATTCGTTATTAATTATACACAATTAGAAAAAACAAATACTTATATTGCCATAATAAATAATATGATAATACAGTAAATTAGTTTTTCTAAAAAACACCGGCGCGGTTAAACCGTACGTATTTTATTATATTTAGTTGCCGCGCCTTAATCAATATGAATATGTTAAAAAGAATATATAAAAATTTTATTGTTTTTTATTAATATTTCATATCAAAAGCCTTTGTTAACAGCGAAAAATAAAAATGCCAATCACCGGGACAAGTGCCGCGCGCCTTCCTGCTGGAAAAAGAGTTTAAGCAAAACTTAGCTTGAAATATTCACTTAACTATCTTCATAATGCTTTCCGCGAGGGATTCCGCGGCTTTCTGACGAAACTCCTCGGAATCGAGCTTCGCCCTGTCGGAATCATTGGAAAGACATGCGATTTCAACAAGCACCGCAGGCATCTTTGTATCTCTCAATACTACAAATCTATCGGATCTCAAGCCAAGATTATTAGTGCCGAGGTTCTTTATAAGATCATTTTGTATTATCGTCGCATATTCCTTTCCTTTATAGCTTGTAGGATAGTAGAATGTCATTGTCCCGTTTATGCTCTTATCCCAAAATGAGTTGTTATGTATGCTAATAAATACATCCGCGCCCCAATCGTTCGCCATTTTTGCCCGTTCCTCAAGACCTACGAAAACATCCGATGAGCGAGTAAGCTTAACGCGGACGCCTTTTGATTTCAGTATCTTCTCTGTGCGTAAAGTAATATCGAGGTTATACCACTTTTCCCCCTTGCCCTGTGTCGTTCCGGGATCGTATCCGCCATGGCCGGCATCAAGCACAACAAGCATTCCGCTGCCGGCAGGGACGGGATCAATGCCGGTTTCGGAGCCTGTCTTTCCCGGTTCACGATACGAGCCCGTTGAATCATCTTTCGATGAAGATACAATTTCTATTTCATCATCCGAATCGGTATATCTTATTTTATATGCTTCGTCCGCCTGTTCACGTTCTATCAACAGGTATGTATTTTTCGCTTCTGACAGCGTATGAATTGTCTTGAACAGCTTGTCCCCTATATTCATCCTGCCGTTGCCGAGGTTGATTATTTCGCTCGGGAACATAAACGTAAAATACTTGTTTTTTATATCGTTTTCGGTTTTTATTCCTGAGATATTACGTTCAACCTTTTCGCGGATTCCGGGGCTTACAATCTTTAATACCGTGTCGGTGCCGTCATTGTAAAACGCAATGTTCTTTATTTGAGATGGTTTAAATGTTACCGCAAGGGTATTCCCGCTTTTCTGCGGTTCCCAGTCAATATTTTCTAGGGCTTCGACAATTATCGTCGCGGTCTTGTTGTCTGTCTGCTCCGTACTGATACCGGTATATATAGCTCCTGCGGGAACATCTATTTTCTTTGAGTCAGCAAAATTTCCGGGAAGATTTATAACAATCCGCGACGGGTTCCAAAGCCTGAATATTTTATAGTCCTCAAGGGATACTGCACTCACGGTAATTTTATTTACACCGCAGTCAACGGATATAGAGGCCGTTCTGTCCGCGTCCCCGCGATTGGAAAGATCCGGACCTGAAGGAGTTTTGGTAGGTTCCGTTGGCACCGGCGCGACCGGGGTTGGTGTCGGCTCCGGCTTAGGTGACGGAGCAGGTTCGGTTTGAGATGGTTTCGGTGAAGGTGTCAGTTCAATAACATTTTTAATTGACGATGCATCGGGTTTAAAAACTATTTCTGTGCCTGATTCACTATTCGACCTGACAGTGTAGTATAAAACATCCTTTCCAGGAATCCTGATATTTATTTCATTCCTGTAACTGCTTTTAACGGCGATAATTCCATAGAAAAAATCGTTGCCGGCCAGGACTTCGGTTTTATAGTCCCCCAGTATCGGCATTCGTATTTGCAGAGTTTTTTCTATATCACGGTATTCTATTGTATAATCTCCGGGGTTTTCGTTAAGCTTTACCGGCAAATTAACCCCTTCAAGTGTTAAAACACAGTCACTGCCTTCCATTACGTAGCTGATAGGGCCGTTTCCAACCCGGTTTACAGGTTCGGACACAGGTGCTGGCGACGGAGTTACCGTAGGAACGGGAACAGGTGTCGGTGACGGGGCAGCAGTTGGTTCAGGTTTTGTTTCCGGAGCAGCGGATGGGGTTGGCGTCGGCGTGACCGGCTCAGGCTGATCGGGTGCCGGTGAAGGAGCGGCAGCTTTATTTGACAGTATTGTTATCAGAATACCTCCTTCGACGGTTTTAACAGTATACTGAGGGTTATGGTCAATCTCGACGACGACATTCGCGATAAGCATATCGTTGTCGGTCTGCGCATACCTTATCTGCTGCACGGACCCGGAATACACGTCAAGCGAGCCCGGCCTGTCAATATACGCCTGTCTGAACTGCACGCCCAGCCGGTAGTACGGGTTGCCTTCCATAGGCTTTAACACAAATTCTCTTGTAATCTCATCCGCTTTTGTGCTGACAAGAATAAATTCGTTTCCGTTTTCAACATAATATGTTATTCTGTCAACCGTACCATTTATTGTTTTATCCTTGACAACCGCGCTGTTTTGCGATTTATTGTTCCATTGAATCGTCAGCGTTTTGTTATCCGGCTTGATGGAAACCGTATAGCCGAAATAACCCGCTGTTTTAGACAGCGGCACCATGGTATTGCCGTCTATTACCGCTACGGGAAGCGAAGGATCAATTTTTACCCCGTTTTGATATATTTCCTGTTTTGAATAGCTGAATTCCATTTTTTTTGAACCGGAGCTGACATACGCGATTCCTTTTTCTCCGTCATAGCGGACCGTAAGACCGAGATAATCCTGGAACACTTCTCTTAATGGGACATACGCGACATTCGCCAGAACAATGCATGGGGTTTTTGTCGGTATCCATAGGCCGTTAAGCTCAAGGTTGTATAATGTGCCCGTATATGTCAGTTCCTCACCGCCGACTTTTACGGTGATATTTTTAGAATATGCGCTGTTTGAAATAAAAGATAGAATTAATAAAACAAGAAATAAAACAGGTAAAGCCTTCCTCATGAATAATCCCCCGTAATGCTTCTCTTTAGTAAATCGGGCAATGCTTGATCTTGTTAAGTTCCACCCGCTTTACCATTATACAACAATTCTATTTATATTTCGACATAATCCGGATTAAAAGTTAATTAAATAGATATGACAAATATTACAAACTGGACGCATTCCGCACAGAAAAGAAACACCCGAAACAGGACCTACGGATAAGCTGTGCAGAAACAGACTTATAGACTATTGAACTATTGTACAATAGTTCTTCCGAGAAGCTCGTAAAAATTATGACGAAAGCCAGCGGGTGGTTCGGGTGCTTTCGGTGACGACGGGCGACATGCTCCGAAGTCCTGCTGCTTACAGGTAATGTGGAGCGGGTTAGTGAGCGACCCGGGATATGGAGACCACTATGCATTAAATGAACAGGATCTGGAGCGTGTTGTTTGTACGTGCTTTGTCGCCCTAGGAACCCGAAACACCCGAAACAGGACCCGCGGAAATAATGTGCAAAAACTACTTTTTGAACTATTGTACAATAACGGAAATAAGAAGATTAACCAGCGGCTGGCTCGGGGGTTTCGTTAAAATTCATACACTGGTTTCTTTTTGTGATCGGATTCGAAATAAGAATATATGCAGCCGCAGTATTTCTGAAGGTAATATCCTCTTTTGTACGCCTCGTTTTTACCCTCCCTGTAAAACGGCCTGAAATCCCGGTATAAAAAATTAATGCCGTATTTTGACGCTGCTTCTTCAGCGATAATCTTGATTTTATCGTGGTCTTGCCACGGGCTTATCAGAAGGGTTGTCGTGAAAGCGTCAAACCCCTTTTGTTTCGCTGTTTTCGCAATATCGTCTATTCGCATCAGATAACAGGCATCACAGCGATTCTCTTTCGAAAGAGAGCTTTTCCAGTATTGAAGCATGAATTCATCATTATAAATTACCGGCACATTGTTGTCCGCCGAAAGCTTCTCAACGGATTCCTTCCTTTTCAGAAACTCCTCAACAGGATGTATATTGGGATTATAATAATATCCGGTAATGGAATATGAACCACTGTCGGATAGATTTTGCAATACACCGACGGCGCAAGGCGCGCAGCATATATGCACAAGAATATTCATAACCGGCTCCTTTCACGGCATTAACGCGGCTTAACTATACCGCCGTATACTGTTCTTCCTGGAACAAAGGTCAAACTGATAATAAACAGCATATCATTCGCCCTTGTCTTTGTTAATGCTGTCCTTTTCCTTTTCGATATATACGCTTGTTGATGGAAGCGCGATTTCAATTCCTACTTCGTCAAGTATTTGCATAATTTTCATGTTAACATCTTCTTTTACTTCCAGGTATTTCTGCCAAACTATTGTTTTTGTGAAGAAATAGAAAAACAGTTCATAAGCATTTTCGCCGAATTTATCGAAATAAACAAATATTGTTTGAGGGTGTATCTCCGGGTGGTTTGTAAGCATTTCTCTTGTTTTTTCAAGCAGTTTGTTCATTTTTTCAGCCGTGGTCTGGTACTTTATTTGAAGGTTGAAAGTTATCCTGCGTTTGCCCATCCTCGACCAATTTGTTACCGCTGTTTTTGCAAGCGTTGAATTAGGCACGGTAACAAGCGCCTGGGCGAATGTTCTTACCTTTGTGCTTCTGAAGCCTATATCTTCCACAATTCCTTCGACATCCGGAGTGAGTATCCAGTCACCTACCGAAAAAGGTTTATCAAGCATTATTGTTATCCCGCCGAACATATTCGCGAGCGTTTCCTGCGCGGCGAGCGCAAAAGCGAGACCGCCAAGCCCAAGCCCTGTAAGCAGCGCTCCTAGATCATAACGCCACTCCTTCGCTATAACCGTTATTCCCACAATGACGACTATTACTTTTATTCCTCTTCTTATGAAAGGAACCAACATATCATCAAGGTCTGTTTCAATTTTTTTCGCGAGCCCTTCAAACAAATCCGCTATAATCCCCGCCGCACGATAAATCATCCAGAATAAGGTGAATATAAACAATGTGCGGATTATATGCCCTCCGAATGAATCACCGGAAACATTTATTAAAAGAACTCTAAAAACAAAATATAACGCTATTACAATTATCAGCAGTTTTCCCGGAGGATCAACGGCTTCTATAAGTTTGTCGTCAACCGTTGTTTTTGTTTTACCTGTAAGCTTTTTCAGGAACGAGATAAGCATATTCAAAAATACTTTCCTGACGGCCAGCGCGACTATCACTATTAATCCCGCCGCAATAATCCTCCAGATTTCAATCTCAAGAAAAGTATGGGAAAAAGCATCAATAAAACGTTGCCACAAGACTTTTAAACCCTCCATAACAACCACCTTTTATCGGTATTATATTCTTCACAAAAAATAATGATGCCGACTAAACATTAATTGTCAATAGAAGCAGGTTATAATTTGCCTCGCAGGATTTATATCAGAAACGATTTTATGAAAAAATCAGCTTTTTTCCAGGCTGAATAACACTATTGCTTTTTCAAGTTCATTTATATCGACAAACGTATCCCTGCACGGTCCGTTCGGTCTTTGGTTAAGTATACCATAAACAGGCAGGCTTTGCACATCCATCATCCCGGACGATAAATCCCTCTCGCAAGCAACCGCAATAATAAAGCCGGGTTTCTCATCGTTTATTATCTTTCTCGCGGCTGTTCCTCCCGTTGCTATTCGCGAATTTATGCCGTATTTGTTCAATAAATCCTTTAACGCGCCAATGCCGCATGAATTACATCCGGCGCATCTGTCAATCCCATCTACAAAACGCACGGTACATTTCGAGTTTTGAAGGCAATGCGGCAGAATGACAAGCATTTTATCGGGCGGCACTTCTATTTTCCTCGTTTTTATATATTCATTACAGGTATTGATATATACGCGCCGTATTTCGTCTTTGTTCCAGTTGAGCAAGTTTCCCGCGGCGAGCAGTAATGGCATAAAAAACCTGAATGAAAGTTTCGCCAAAAGCGGGTTTTTTACCGTTATCCGATTATCCTTGCCGTTGGGCGACAACAGCCTGTTTATCCAGATAAAGCCTGCTAAAAGCAGCATCGCCGCAAAAAGGAGTAATAAAGCCGCTGCATATAAAATAATCCGGTATGTTTGCAAACTAAAAAACTTTGCGGTTAAAAACACAAACGCGGTTAAGAATATAAAAACTCCGATGATGAGAAAAGACAGCTTATAAAAATATCCGTTATTCTCCAAAACAATCCCCCACATTAACACAATGACCGCAGACATACTGACAGGTAGTGAGACGTTTTGAGTTGTCGCACTGTATTTCGGATACGAGTATCAACCCGCCGCCTGTTTGTACGGTAAAACCTTCTTTTGTAATTTCAAGTATTGTGCCGGGTTTTAACTCGGGCGTTTTTGTTTCGTTTAATATTCTGGTTTTCCAGATGCGCATTCTTTCTCCTTTAAAGAACGAAAAAGCTCCAGGCCATGGATTTGTTCCGCGGACGAGATTGTGTATTTGTCTCGCTGTTGAATTCCAGTCAATCTTGCCGGTCATGCCGGTGATTCTTGAAGCAAAAGTAACTTCCGATTCATTTTGGGGAATCCGTTCAATAGTTCCTTCTTCAATTTTGCGGATTGTCTTTATCAACAGTTCGGCACCAAGTACAGACATTCTGTCGTGAAGCTGTCCTGCTGTCATGTCGTCATTAATTTCTATTTCCTCCTGTAGCAGAATATCGCCTGCGTCCATCTTCAAAACGGTCATCATTGTGGTAATTCCGGTTTTTTTCTCGCCGTTTATTATTGCCCAGTTAATCGGCGCAGCTCCCCTGTATTTCGGAAGCAAAGACGCGTGTACGTTAACCGTTCCGTACTTTGGTATATTAAGTACATCCGTTGTTAAAAACTGACCGAAAGCGCATGTTACAAAAAGGTCCGGATTTTTTTCGGCCAATTTCCTGACCGCGGATGGTTCCCCGATTTTTTCAGGCTGGAATACCGGTAATCCTTTTGACATAGCAAACTGCTTCACAGGCGGGCAGCAAACTTTATAGCCCCTGCCTTTTGGTTTGTCGGGCTGTGTAACAACCATTACAACTTCGTATTTGCTGTTAACCAAACTCTCAAGACTTGGAACGGCAAACTCAGGCGTTCCCATGAAAACTATACGCATAATAGGTATCCTTCTTTTTGTTTATTATTATTCCGGTGAATTATCATTATCAGGCTCTATGAACCTGATTACTTTATCTTCAAAAAGGATGCCGTCGAGATGATCGGTTTCATGGCTCAATACCCTCGCAAGCATATCCGTACCTTCTATCTTCCGCGGCTTACCTTCCCTGTCAAGGGCCTCGACAACAATTTTCGCCGGCCTTTTAACTTCACCCCATATACCGGGTATACTGAGGCACCCTTCCACTTCAACCTGTTCACCGGATTCACTTATTATTTCAGGATTTATAAGTACCATCGGGCCTTCCCCGATATCAATGACAACAACTCTCTTAAGTATTCCGACCTGCGGTGCCGCAAGGCCGATCCCGTTTGCGTTGTACATTGTTTCTATCATATCGTCAATGAGTTCCTGCAGCTTTTTGTCTATTTTATTAACCGGTTTGCATTTTTTTCTTAATACATCGTCTCCCTTTGTTCGTACCTGTCGTATTGCCATATATTTTCAACCCTTTCATTTACGGTAGATTATTATATGCCAGAAACCCGCACAAACAAATAAATTAGAAATCTGTGATTTCGGTAACGGGTNNGGGTGAGGTTATTATATCATATTTGAGGGATTTATATCCACCGATACGGTACAATCCTTATTGCCCTTTTTATTATATGAATCATTCACCCATTCAAGTATTCCGCCAAGTTTTTTTATTGACGGGTGTTTCAGCAAAATGCGCCACCTGTACCTGCCCTTTATTTTCGAAACGGGAGAAGGAGCAGGCGCGGACATAAGCACGCCGCGGTTTAGTTCCGGATTGCGGGTAATATCAATATGGATTTGTTTGGCCAGCTTTTCTACGTTGTCCTTATCCTTCCCCAAAACAAGTATCAGGCCGAACTGATAAAACGGCGGCAGTTTCAGTTCATTCCTGAGTTTTATTTCGTGACTGAAAAACTCGTGGTAATCCTGCCTTAATGCGGCCTGGATACTGTAATCCTCGAGATTATATGCCTGGAGTACTACTCTTCCGTGTTTGCCGGCTCTTCCTGCCCTGCCGGCGGCCTGTGTTATAAGCTGAAAAGTCCGCTCACTCGCGCGGAAGTCTCCTGTTCCAAGGAGGCTGTCAGCCGACAGGATACCGACGAGCGTAACGTCGGGAAAATCGTGCCCTTTTGCGACCATCTGCGTTCCGACCATTACATCGATCTTTTGTTTACTGAAAGCATCCAGAACCGTTTGATGCCCCCTTTTCCCTGCGGTAGTGTCAAAATCCATTCTTATCACCGAAAACCCCGGTTCCGTCGACGAAACAACCTCTTCGACCTTTTGCGTACCGAGGCCGAACGGCTGTAATTTATCGCTTTTGCAGGACGGACAATTGCCGGGAAGAACCGAACTGTAGCTGCAGTAATGGCAGACAAGCCTGTTTTCAGGACGGTGCCACGTCAATGAAACGCTGCAGTATGGGCACATCGCTATAAAGCCGCACTTTCTGCATAATATAAAGTTTGAATACCCCCTGCGGTTTATGAACAGAATCGCCTGTTCCCCGGCTTCCTTGTTCTTTCTCAATTCTCGGATAAGGACGCTGCTTAACTCGTTTCTCGCTCCCCTGTCCATTTCTTCACGCATATCCACAGGTATTATTTCAGGAAGCGGATGTTTGTTCGTCCTTTCTTTCATTTCGACAAGGGTTATTTTTCCCGTTTTCGCCCGCCAGTAATTCTCAACGGAAGGTGTCGCGGAACCGTACAACAGGACCGCGTTATGAATTTTGCAGCGCGCGGCGGCTATAGTTCTTGCGTCATACTTCGGCGTTCTGTCCGATTTATACGTGGACTCGTGCTCTTCGTCTATAATAACAATGCCGATATCGGAAAGCGGCGCGAATATTGCTGAACGCGCGCCTACAACGACTCTTACTTTACCGTTTCTTATCTTTTTCCACTGGTCATACCTCTCGCCCATTGAGAGACGGCTGTGGATAACGGCAATACTGTCCTTAAACCTTCCCATAAGCTGCGATACCATCTGAGGTGTAAGCCCTATTTCAGGCACAAGCATAATCGTGTTTTTGTCTTTTTTCAAAACCTCTGCGATAACCTGCATGTATACTTCGGTCTTTCCACTGCCGGTTATTCCGTGCAGTAAGATTTCGTGGAATGAACCGGATTCGATTTTTTCACGTATCGCGTCCAGGGCTTTTTTCTGTTCCGCTGTCGGTGTTTTTGGCTCGGAAATACAAACTTCAAGTTCATCGGCAGGGTTTCTTTCAACAGCTTCTTCTAAAAACGATATATACCCTTTTTTCTCCATGTTTTTCAATACGGCGTTTGAAAACCCGAGTATGTTAAGTTCATTTACCGCGACCGCGCCTTCATCGTACAGTATTTCCATGATCCGTATATAGTTTTGGTTTCTAATTGAATTGTCACGGACAAGCTCCTGGAATACATCGGATTCAACAGCCGGAAACGCGACTTTTACGGTCTTTGAACTGGCTTTAAATTGAAAGCTGTTAACTATTTTTATCGCGCCTTTATTTTCAAGAGCAGCAATAAGCTTTTCAACGGGCATTTGGACTATATCACGAAGTTTGTCTATTTTCATCCTCCCGCCGTTCCCGGCAATTATATCGGTGAGCTTTTTTTCCTCCAATGACAGGCCTTCACATACTTCGGTGTTTAAAACCGCCTCGTCGCTGTATAAAAGCGAAAGACCGGAAGGAAGCATGCACCTTATCGCTTGATCATATGTACACACATAACGTTTTTTCATGAAATGGCTTAATAAAATTAAATCGGGCGTTAAGACAGGCGTTTCATCAATCACCTGGCCTATCTGCTTCAGCTCTTTGTAATCGCTTTCCGCTTTAACCTCCATTACAAAAGCTTCCCTCAAACGGCGGCTGTTTCCGAACGGAACAAGGACGCGCACTCCCGGCCGTACTAAAGCTTCCAGGTTCGCGGGAACGATATAATCATAGAATTTATCATATTCTCTTGTGCTGTTCGCAATTACAACAGAAACAAACATAAAGCACCTCTCTTTCATTTTACATGAACGGGTACCAGATTTAAAGAGGCACAATTAAGACGATTTATATGGTTGGGCTTCATGTTGTTTCAGGCCGAAAAATAAAGTATAATTATAAAAACATAAACGTATGGAGGAATTTGTTATGGAATACACATACGGCGGGTTTCACTCGTCTGTCTCACGTCCGGAGCTAAAAAACCGCGCAAAAGCGGCACTTTCCGGTAAGTGGGGAAGCGCTGTCCTGGCAATGCTTATCTTTGTTCTGCTTCAAATGGGCTGCGGAATTATCCCTGTTCTCGGTGCAATAATACTGGTGCCTCCGCTTCAATTCGGGCTTGTTATTTTCTTTATCAGGTTCTTCCGACATGGTGAAACCGAATTGGAAAACCTGTTCAAAGGATTTGACATGTTTGGGAAAGCCCTTGCAGTTTATTGGCTTTCGCAGCTTTATATTTTTCTTTGGTCACTTTTATTTATTGTGCCCGGGATCGTAGCATCATACAGTTATTCACAGGCTATGCTGATATTGTATGATAACCCGGAAATAACCGCTTCCGAAGCTATACGCCGGAGCAAGGCGATGATGTACGGGAACAAGATGACGTTGTTTATTCAGGATCTGAGCTTTTTAGGCTGGTTTATCCTTTCGGTGTTTCCCGGGTTTTACATAGGCTTTCTCTGGTCGATGCCGTATTATCACATAACCCGTATAGCTTTCTATGACAATCTTTTGGAGTCAGCAGGTATGGGCTATAACAGCAGCCAAGGCATTTAATAAAAAAGTCCCGTAACAACGGGACTTTTTATTTTTATAATTATAAAAACCATATTCATAACCTGCATATCAGCTTGCCGGATGAAGTCAACCCCAGGCCGAAACGCCGTACCCGCTGTCTACAGGTTTACGGCAGGGCTTATTTTTATACTTGTTACATAGTCAGGAATATCCTTTATATTTCCGCTTACAGAAAACATAAAACGGATATTGAATTGCTCAGATAAAAGCTTTACTTTGTCAAAAAAGGTTTTATAATCGGGGTCCTTTTCCAAAACAGCGTCAAGCCGGTCAACATATACAGCTACAATATCAAAATTCGCGGCAATCATACCGCTGATAAAGCCGTAAAAGGAGTACAGGTTGTCCACCGGGAAATCCCGAACATTTACAAGACGAATTTGATGCTTCAGCCCGGTAATCAGTTTATTTCCCGTGTCGATGAACACTATTTCGCCCTTGCAGTCATTCAAAAAACTGTGGGCATCATCGACAAGATATCTGGTCTTTCCAACACCTTTGCCGCCGTGCACGACCTTTATCATAAGCTACCCGCCTTTCATCCGCTTTCTTCCTGTTTATTGACAGCGTTATTAACCTTGCTGACCTCCATTTTAGATATTGAAACCTCGTAAGCAGTCCTTTCCTCCACGGTTCCGTCCGGCAATTTCTTTTGATACTGCCTGCTTTGGATTCTTCCCCAAATCCTGATATTATCACCGATTTCGAGATGGCTTGCAAAACGAGCGTTCCTTCCCCACGCAATGCATGGGATATAATCGGATTTATTATACGCCCGGTTAACCGCAAGAAGGATGTCCGATATTTCCCTTCCGAACGGGGTTGTGCGGTAAATAGGTTTTTTGCATATAAACCCGTTAAGGAAAATGCTGTTCGGAACCCGCGTTTCATCTATTGAGTCGGATACAACAATATCTCTGGCAAAAACTGTAAGCATCAGCTTATGCTTTGAAGAACTGTTGTAATTGTTATAGCTTCTGAACTGGCCGTCTATGACGATTGTCCTGCCTTCGCGGATCTCGTCGAGCGGTATCAGCCTTTCAGAAAACATTACAGGAATGAAATCATATGTATCGCTGAGCCTGGGTACCTTTACTGTAACCAGATAAAACCCCTCGCCATATATTTCATGGCTGAATGACGGTTCGGAATAAATAACACCCGACAAATTTGCGCTGTTATTTTCCATGAAGCTTCCGGACATGGATAAACCCACTCCTCTCTGTCTTTCGTATATAAAATCAATTCATCTCATGTTATGCTTATTCCGCATAATATGTTTTTAGAAGTTTTCTTTCTATATTTATATAAACTTACATTCATACAAACCTTTTAGGCTGTCAGCCCGTTCAATAAAAGTTTATTCATGCGGCTGTCAGGCAAACCCAATTGATGTTTATCCATGTCAAAACGAAACGTTTATTCCGCTATTTATTTAATGCTGTTTTTAAGCAAATATTTACTATTGGCAGATAATTCTATTATATAGCTAGAACAATTGTTTCGCAACGTTTTTGTACTTTTTTGTCGAATTTGGCCTGACAAAAAAGTAAATTACTGAAGTAAATTCAGCTTATTCATATCTATATCATTCATTACGGCAAACGATGCAGCCGCGAGGATGCTGTACGGATCGTCCGACGTATTCCTGAGGTTGACAACAAACTCCTGCGGTTCGATTATATTGCCGTTTGTCGATATCAAACCTTCCCTTATGCAGCACAGGAATTTCCCGTTTTCAAAAGGCTCACCCGTACTCGACGTTGTAATAATTGAGTCCGAACTGAAGCCGTAAAATAAAAGCCTACCTTTTTCTTCATCGGTAAAATTTGAAGGTTTTATTATATCACTGTTTAAAATAAGTACCATTTTACTGAATAAATGTCTTAAATCACGTTTATTTTTTGAATAAATAGCCTTCCAATCGGTATAATCATTAACTATCAACGTATTTAGAGGAAGTGTGCGAAGGGCTTTGCCGACATCACGGGGTTTGATTCTGATAACAAGAATTTCGGTTTCTATCTGGATTAATGCCGATAAATAATCATTCCACAATTGTTTGTTCTTGAAGCGGTGTGCATACTCGGAAAAGCTGACCTTCTTATTCACAGCATTAAGAAAGTATTTAATCGTATCGATAACCTCTTGCGTACGATCATTCTCCAGTATACCTGAAATATGCATTTATTCTCTCCCCAGTGCGGCATACCGTAAAACCGGTTAAACAAACCGACAGTACGGCTGGTTCATAACCTTAACCACACTGTATAAATAAATTGATTGCTTAATAAGCCGTTACTATCTTTTGCAATATTCCTTTTAGCTATGCAAAGCCGAAAATGACCGGTCTTTAATACGAAATGCTTCTAATCATACCGTAAATGCTGAAGCCGGATTAATGAACACAGCGTTCAATTTGCTTGGTTACAATAGGCTATACCAGGCTGTACTGTAATGGAGCTAAATGCCGTAGACTATATAGAGATTTGCGGCTGCGTTTGGCATATATGAGAAATACGAGATAATCTAAACCGCTTCGGTAATTTCGATTTGTTCATCATCTACAGGGCGAAGAAGCGGGATGACTTCATCCGGATTATCGGAAAAAAGCCATTTTTCGATGTTTTCATCATCTATTATCACGGGCATCCTGTTGTGTATGTTGCGTACTTTGTTGTTAGCTTCGGTTGTAAGGATCGTAAAGGCCGGATATAACACCGAATCATTTTCATTTTCCCTGAAAAACCAGTATAAACCCGCCATGTAAAACAATCTGTTCCCGACTGTTATTAAATGCTTTATTTTTCTTGTTTTCTCACCGGATTCTTCTTTTTTCCATTCATAAAAACCTGATGCGGGAATAACGCATCTTCTTTTTCTGAACGGCTCTCTGAACAATGGTTTTATATGAGCTGTCTCGCTTCTTGCGTTAATAATCAACCCGCAGCCCTTCCAGGATGGAAAACCCCACTTAACGGCATGGACTTCCCTTTTTCCCTTACCCGGCGTAATGACGGGAACGGTATCCCCGGGAAAGATCTCGCCGTATTTTTTCAGCAAGGACCTTTCGACTTCGGCTACAAGCTTTGTAAAATCATCCATTTCCTTTTCCGGAACATAAAACCGGCCGCACATAAAAAGCACATCCTTTTACAAAAAGCGTATTTGCCCGCTGTATATCAGCACAAGGCGGGCGCCCTCATACGTCTTGTTATATTTTAACAGGGCGCCTTATTCTTTTCAATTCTTTTATATAACGCTTCGATTGCCTGCAAATACTATATTCCGACTTTCCGAGTTATTTTACAGTTTTATTTCCAACCATAACAAGAATGCCGTATCTTTTCCATGCTCCGACTCTACACCATACTCTTTTCTCTTATACTTTACAAAAATGTTTGGGAAGGTGAAAATCACGATACTCTTCTAAAATAACCTCATCTTTTTATTAACCGCCGTTTAATGCGTTCCTCCTATACGGTAGTCATCGCTTGAGCGTTTGTCCGTGTCGTAGAACACGATATCACCATCCCTTAAGGTGAATACCGCGCCGTAATAATCGGTTTTTTCATACAGGAAGCCTTCCCGTAAAAACATATTGCACCTGCAAGCGCCCCAATAGCTTAATACAGGGTTGTCGAAATCCCCGTTTTTCACTGTTTCGATACGGAAATTAACTATGATATACCCGTCCCTCAGCCAGAAGCTTTCTTTGCCGTCAAGCCCGTTGTGCGTCCTGCCGTATTCTATGACATCAAAACCCTGTTCAACAGTGAACAGGTCATTCGGCAGGTAGTATTCACCGTACCATTTCTGCACTGACTTTATAGAGTCGTTAATGTTAATTTCGTTCGGAAGGTTTTGCTTTGCCCCGATGTATGTTCGCTGTGCTTCAGAAAGGCTTATATGGTCAAAGCGCCCTATTCCGGCATTCCTGTTTTTAAACGCGTATCCGTCTATTCCAAGTATCAGCGCTGTATCGGTTATTTCATCCTCCGGAACATTCCTGTATAAATCGCCGAGCTTCATATATTTTATATTGTTAACATTTCTCGGATCATCGGGTGATATCTTTACGAAATAGTTCATCTTACCGCCGAAACTGTCATGATACCATAGATCAACTTTTCTTCGGCCTGTGCCGTCTTTTTTCACAAACCAGAACTCCGGCGTTATGCTTATATAATCATTATTGCCGTAATAACCTCCGATTGTAATGAGGTCGAACTTAAATGAATAGCCTGTTTTTAACACGCCCCTGTTCTGATATAACAGATGGCTTCCCTCGATAAGCGGAAGAGTGAAAACCGGTGATATTCCCCTGTTATTTCCTTCTTCGTCTTTTGATCCGACATAGTAATAGTTTCCGGTATGCGTGGCCGAATCCTTACTTACCCTGAAAACATCCCGCCACAGCATATCGGACACATCCGTTATCCTGAAACCGTATATCCTTCCGGTTACTTTTACCGGAATCTCACAATACGCGACATAGTTTGATATGTCGGTATTGGCGTGCTGCTGTTCCTTATCCGTTCCTGGCGCGTTAACGGCAATCTCTCGGAATTTGACGGTATAATCGCCTTCCGGTACCCATGCAGGTATACAGATATCGATTTCATCGGACACGTTTATCGGGATCGTATGCCATGTGTCCTTTTCGACGAAACGTGAAGGATCGGGTTTATCGGTCCCGGCATACACATCGAACGGGAAAAGTACCTGCCTTTCGGCGGTGTACTTCCTGCAGTCCATACTGCCTCCCGGTGTGTTGTTATAGCCAGGTATATCAAGATGCGTCCCGGTCGTATAAAGCGCGATTTTCGAAGGTCTTCCCAAGACAACGGTTATTCTGCTTTCATCAGGATTCAGTGATTGATCGTTTTCCTTATCATCATAAAAATTAACATTGCACACGACAGGTGTATGAACGGTAACACTGTTTATTGAGGGTATTGAATAATCTATCTCGCTTTCATATACCGGATTTATCGTATCGGTAACGCGCTTGTAGCAAATTGAGCCGCTACTGCCATGGATTCCGTTCAGTATATTATCCGGTATTGTATTGTTGTTCCTGAAAAAAACGTTATTCCCGCATACAGGAGCTATCGGAATTTTTGCCGGGTCTTTTGCATCCCCCGTGTTCGTAACCGTATCATCAAGTATTGTTAATCCGTTAAATTCGAGTAAATCGTTTTTCACACGGTACTGTGGTATTCTGCTTTCTATTATTGAACCGGCGTTTGAGATTCCAGGTACCGAAGGTTTCATTTTTCCGCCGTCAAGATATCCGTCATTGACTTCAACTACATAGCAGGCAGCGTTCGAATCATATTTAATCGTTCCGTACGACTTTGCGTCACTTAAAGGGTTATTCAAAACATGTTCATCGGTGTCTGCGCTATGTGATATCGATATGTTCGGAACACTTATTCCGGACGCGGCAATTTTAATGCTACCTCCCGGCAGCGCGTTGTTTGACACCGTTACGCTTTCGGGTATGAAAGCCTC
>LSQX01345661.1_pt1 | contig 26724 bp, 16 predicted proteins | sample 654561 | NCBI WGS metagenome assembly LSQX01 (sample SAMN04489861, study PRJNA283612) | anaerobic digester metagenome | isolation source: 4 biogas reactors fed with cattle manure at either 37C or 55C with and... | place: Denmark: Kongens Lyngby | collected 2014
TACTACTTTATATTATACGAGGAAATCATGAACGCGAAAATTGATAAGCTGCGTACAGAGCGCAGCAAGCATACCAAGAAGATAGAATCGCTCCAAACCCGCGTTAAGGAAATCGACTTGAAAATCACCGAGCTTGAAAACGTGGATATTGTCGATATGGTGCGCGAGCGCGGTGTAACGCCGGAAATGCTGGCAGAGCTTCTCAAAGCGATGCACAGCAAGCCCGTTTCGGCTGAGAGCCGGAGTAATATCAGAATGGAGGACACTCATGAAGAGAACTAAAATTAAGATTTTTGCTTGCGTTATGGCTGTCATGTGCTTTATGACAGCCTTTTCTGCCACCGCATTTGCCAGTGACGGCGGTTACTACGAATCCAACGAGGACGGTGATAATACACCGCCCAGCTCCATTGACAGTATCACAGTGTCCACCGAGGGTGTGAATCTGCCTGAAAACCAAGGCAGCGAACCGCTTACCCCCGATGGCAATCTCTCGTTGATTGACGATATTTTGCAGAATGAGAGCTACGCCAGCGACGAGGGTGTGACTGTCGGCAATAAGCAGTTCATTACGGTTCAAAGCAAGAACGGCAATTACTTCTATATCGTCATCGACCGCAGCGGTGACACGGAAAACGTATATTTCCTGAATCTCGTTGACGAAGCCGACCTGATGGCTCTTATGGAGGACGGTAATGACGGCAACACAAGCACCTGTACCTGCTCCGATAAATGCGTTGCCGGTGATGTCGATACCGACTGCCCCGTCTGTAAAAACAATATGAGCGAGTGTGCCGGTAAAGAAGCGGCTGCTACAACCCCAGACCCAAGCACTTCCGACGACCCGGACGGCGAAAAGGACGGAGATTCCGAGAACGACAAATCCGGCAGTAATACTTCGCTTCTGCTCATTGTGCTCGTGATTGCCCTTGCCGCAGGCGGCGCGGTTTACTGGTTCAAGTTACGTAAGCCCAAGGCAAAGGGTAAAGACAATCTCGACGATTACAATTACGGCGAGGATGAAGATGACGAGGAAATTGAGTACGAGACCGAAACCGACGATGAAGAAACCGAATCTGACGACGAATAAAGAAAAGAGGAAACGATAATGAAAATTCTTGTGATTGCCGAAAAGCCCTCCGTAGCGAAGTCCATTGCTGCTGTAATTGGCGCTGACAGACGCTGCGACGGTTATCTTGATGGTGACAATTACCTTGTCTCCTGGTGTTTCGGGCATCTGGCGGAGCTTGCCTCAGCCGAGGTGTACGACGAGAAATATGCCAAGTGGAGTGGAAGCGACCTCCCCATCGTGCCGGAGCCCTGGCAGTATTCCGTGGGCAGAGATAAGAAAAAGCAGCTCGATCTGCTCTCTTCTCTCATGAAGCGCGCCGATGTAGGCGAGATCGTCAATGCCTGTGATGCGGGGCGCGAGGGCGAGCTTATCTTCCGAACCGTATACAATCTTTCCGGCTGTACCAAACCCATGAAACGGCTTTGGATTTCCTCTATGGAGGATAACGCTATCCGCGAGGGCTTTGACAACCTTTGCCCCGGTGAGGATTACGACAGGCTCTATGCTTCCGCGCTTTGCCGGAGCAAAGCGGATTGGATGGTTGGAATAAACGCCACCCGCCTGTTTTCTGTGCTCTACCACCGAACCCTGAATGTGGGGCGTGTGATGACGCCGACGCTGGCGCTGCTCGTACAGCGCGAAGCAGAGATTGATGCCTTTATTCCGGAACCCTTTTACACCGTTGAGATTGACTGCGGCGGCTTCAAGGCTTCTTCCGACAAATATAAGGACAAGAACGAAGCTGCTTCTGCTGCGTCTGATTGTCAAAACGGAGCTGTTACCGTAAAGAGCATTGAACGCAAGGATAAAACCGAAAAAGCTCCTATGCTCTATGATTTGACTACTCTTCAACGCGACGCCAACCGTGTGCTCGGCTACACAGCACAGCAGACCTTGGATTACCTCCAGTCGCTCTACGAGAAAAAGCTCACTACTTACCCGCGAACCGACAGCCGCTTTCTCACAAATGATATGGAGCCGTCCGTTAATGCCATAATGCTTCTCTGTGCCGGAATCTGCGGCAGTCACACGCCGCTTACTGTGAATAGCGGATGTGTTTGCGATAGTAAAAAGGTCTCCGACCACCACGCCATAATCCCCACGATTGTCGCCGGCGAGACGGAGTTGAACGGTCTGCCTGCGGGTGAGCGTGAGATTCTGCGTCTGGTGGCAAAACAGGTGCTCCGCGCCGTGAGCGCTCCGTATAAATACTCCGAAACCGTCGTCACGATGGAATGCGGCGGCAAAATCTTTACGCTCAAAGGCAAAACGGTCATTGAATTGGGCTGGAAAGCCTTTGCCGAACAGGAACAAAAGGAAAAGGCGCTGCCGGAGCTTTCCAAAGGGCAGGTCATTAAGGTCATAGAAACAAACGTAAAGGAAGGCAAAACGACCCCTCCCCGCCACTATACGGAGGACACAATTCTTTCGGCAATGGAGACGGCAGGCGCGAAAGATATGCCGGAGGACGCGGAGCGCAAAGGGCTCGGCACACCGGCGACGCGCGCTGCTATTCTGGAAAAGCTGGTCTCTACCGGCTTTGTGGAACGCCAAAAGAGCAAGAAGACGGTCAGCCTTATCCCCGCGCACAGCGGTGTTTCACTTATTACCGTTCTTCCGGAGCAGCTTCAGTCTCCACTTTTGACCGCCGAATGGGAGAATAAGCTCAAGCAGATTGAGCGCGGCGAGCTTGACCCGAATGATTTCATGATTGCTATCACAGCGATGATCGATGAACTCGTCAAGACCTATAAGGTAATTCGCGGCGCTGAGGTGCTGTTTCCCTCCGGCAGAGCCGTTGTCGGCAAGTGTCCCCGCTGTGGATGTGATGTGACCGAGAGCAAGAAGGGGTATTTCTGCGAAAACAACGACTGCCGCTTCGGACTGTGGCGCGACAACAGGTTCCTGACCGCCAAGCGCGTCACTCTCTCGCGGAAGATGGTGTCCGCGCTTCTCAAGGACGGGCGCAGCTTCGCAAGCGGTATCTACTCGGAAAATACTGGCAAGAGTTATGACGCATATATCGTCCTTGAGGATGACGGTGCTCGTAGCCTGTACCGTCTGGAGTTTGACCGGGAGGGAGCGAAGTGAAGCTCAGTCCGGAGGAAAGAGAAACCATCATTCTCTATTCGGAGGCGGACGATAACGCCAGCGTTTACACCCACGATAAGAAGCTGAGCGAAAAGTTGAAAAGGCTCTCGAAGAAATACCCGGACAAGATATTCGTTGAACGCCGTGAGCACCCGGGCGCAGTCAGCTATATCGTACCGAAGAACTGCGTCAGCATTCGAGAGCCGTACAGCGACGCCAGACGCAAGGCGGCAAGTGAACGCGCAAAAAAGGCGGGAATCGTGCCGCCAAACAGGAGCACAAGCTCCAAATCGGAATAGCAAAGCGGCTTCCATATGGGTTTACCTGCCCGTATGGGAGCCGCCTTATTTCAGGAATAAATAAACCGGGAAAGGAGTCAGTATGGCAGAAAATCAAACCAGCAAAGACCGCCTGAGAGATATTACCGAAAGCATAGAGACCGGCATCAAAGACCTCTTTCAGTCGGACAAATATGCGCAGTATCTCCGCACCATGAGCCGCTTTCACAAATACAGCGTGAACAACACCATGCTTATCTTCATGCAGCGACCCGACGCCACGCTGTGCGCAGGCTTCAACAAGTGGAGAGATCAGTTCGGCAGGAATGTTATGAAGGGCGAAAAGGGTATTAAGATTATCGCACCTACGCCATTCAAAAAGAAAATCGAAGAAACAAAGCTTGACCCGGATACTCGCCTCCCCGTACTCGACGCGGATGGCAGAGTCGTCACAGAGGAAAAGGAAGTAAAAATCCCGATGTACAAGGTCGTGTCTGTCTTCGACGTGGCACAGACACAGGGCAAAGCACTTCCGACTCTCGCGGCTGATCTTGCCGGCAACGTCCAAAACTACGATGTTTTTATGGAGGCATTACGCCGCTCTGCGCCGGTTCCCATCACCACTGCCGCTATTGCGGCAAACATGGACGGCTATTTCAGCCCCGAAGAGCAGCGTATTGTCATCCGTGAGGGTATGAGCGAGGTGCAGACGGTATCCGCAACCGTTCACGAGATTGCACATTCCAAGCTCCACAACAGCAAAAAACGCGAAGTACCGGAAATCGACGCACAATATGAGAGCATTGAACTATTCGGCAAGCCCGCGTTATTCTCAAATGAGCGCGTAGATCGCTCCACGCTTCCGGAGGGACTTTACAGCTATGACCTGCGCGGTTCGGATGATGACCCCGGACAGCCGGCGACCATCGAAGCGAATGTTACGGTCAATCACGCCGGTTCTGTGATAACTACCGAGCCGATTGAATTTCCCGAGCAAGGCTTTATTGCCGCCGTGGATAATATTAACTTCCTTGGCGACAGCAAAACAATTCGGAGCTTCATAGAGGAAGTCAAGCCGGAGCTGGCAAAGAAATCCCGTAATACCGAAGAGGTTGAAGCAGAGAGCATTTCGTATGCCGTCTGCGCTTATTACGGTATTGCCACCGGCGAAAACAGCTTTGGCTATATTGCAAGCTGGTCTCAGGGAAAAGAGCTGATCGAGCTGAGAGCGTCTCTGGAAACAATCAATCAGACCGCAAGCGGACTAATCACCGATATTGACCGCCACTATGCCGAGATCATGAAGGAACGCGGTCTTGATGTGGAGGTCGAACCGGTGGAAGCGGAAAAGCCCGAGCCGGAGATTGTCGGTATGGAAGCACACGAACCGAGATATGAATACAAGCTCCATGCCAATCCCCGGTCAACCGGCGAAAAGGACGCCGCTTTCATCCAGGCGTATCAACGCACAGCCGAAGGACTTGTTCCCAGAGAGATTATCGGATTCGACACTTATGATAAGCTAATCCCTGTCACGAATGAATTGAACGCTGCGGAGAAAACGCCCAAAGAGGCAAAGGCTGTGCTTGACAGTGTTGTTGCCGACGAAAGCGCGGAGATGCCCGCCCCCGAGATTGGTGTCGAAGAACCTCTGTCGGAAACCGCGCCGGATAACGGATATATGCCCGACCCAACGGTCTCCGTGGAATCCATGAACGCTTACGGATATACCGATCAGGATATGCTCCCGCTGTCCAAGGACAGAGCCATAGAGCTTGCGGAGCGTGATGTTACTGTCTATATGCTCTACGATGACAACACCGAGGCAATGGCGTTTGAACCCGAAGAAATCAATAACCACAGCGGTATGTTCGGAATTACTCGTGAGGATTGGGAAACTGTGCGAGATCAGTTCCCCACAGAGCAGAGCAAACCGGACTTGGAGAGTGCCTTTCTTAGCGCAACCGGCGATGCTTATGTGATTTATCAACTCACGGATTCAGACGAAAACGCGGAGCGTCGCTTTATGGGTACGGAATACCTTGCAAAAAGCGGCATTCCGATTGAGCACGACCGTTATGAAGCGGTCTATACCGGAGAGCTGTCTGCTGATGGCGACACCTACGATAAACTGAACGGGCTGTATCGAACCTTTAACATCGACCATCCCGCCGACTTTACCGGGCATAGCCTGAGCGTCAGCGACATTATTGCGCTCAAGCAAGCCGGAGTGATATCCTGTCACTACGTTGATTCCTGGGGCTTCAAGGAATTACCGATGTTTCTGAAACCGGAAAACTATCTGAAAAACGCAGAGATGGCTATGGAAGACGATTACGGTATGATTGACGGCGTACTGAATAACGGTCAGAGGCAACAGACCACAGCAGAGCTTGAGGAACAGGCAAAGTCAGGTAAGCCCATATCGCTTCTTTCCTATGTGGAGGCTGTACGCCGTGAGCGAGCCGAGAACGAGCCGAAAAAGCAGCCGGAGGAATCTTCAAGAAAGCCCTCCGTCCTTGCAAAGTTGAAAAGCCCTATTACTCCTGCGAATCCGACAAAGACAGCGCCAAGTAAGAGCGCAGAAAGAGAGATTTGAGTATGAATACCTTTACCAATGACGAGATCAACCTCATGTGTATTTACAACACCGGCACGAAGGACGGCTTGATGGACGCACTCACCGCTATGCGGGAGTATCTGGAACCGGAGGAATCCGAGCTGCGCGACCTGACCGACAGCGTTCTGGAAAAGTTGGAGGCAATCAGCGAAGAGGACTTTGCCGCGATTGAGTTGTTTCCGGACTTTGATGATGAGGAATAAGCGGTAGAAAAAGACACAAATACGCTGTATAATATAGGGCAGAAGTCTTGATGGCTTCTGCCCTATAAATCGGAAGTTGTAGAGGAGATTACAAAGTGAACATTGCGAGAGTTGAAAAGAACGGCATGGTTTGCGCCGTTGTACACAGTAGTGAAAAAGTTATCACTGATGCGAAAACATCTGTGCTTGACCTGTTGATGTCCGCAAAATATGAGGCCAGAACAAAGAATATCGTGATAGATAAAGCCATTATCGCAGAGGATTTCTTTATTCTAAGCACCGGACTTGCGGGTGAGATATTGCAGAAGTATGTCAACTATGGCGGGCGAATTGCGATTTATGGAGACTTTTCTCATTACACCAGCAAGCCGCTAAAGGACTTCATCTATGAAAGCAACAAAGGCAAAGATGTATTCTTTGTTGCTACTGAAGATGAAGCGATTGATATGCTGACACGCTAACTTCCTGTTTATCGAGAAGAATCATAACCGAATACCTTTTACATAGCCGACTGGTTCACGCCAGCCGGCTAATTCTTTTTGAAGAGGAGGAAAACGTATATGCCGAGCAATTTACAAGCATATCGACAGATGGCAGACAATGCGGCGCTGCAAATCACCGGCAGTCATGAGCGATGGATGGCGTTTTTGCAGACAGCCGCACGGCTCTACAAGTACCCGTACAACGAACAGGTCATGATCTACGCTCAGAGACCGGATGCCACCGCTTGTGCCGAGTACGATTTCTGGAATGACAAATGGGGACGCTACGTCCGCAGAGGTTCAAAGGGTATTGCGCTCATCGACACAACCGGCGATAGACCGAAACTGAAATATGTCTTTGACGTTGCCGATACCGGTACACGCGAAAATTCGCGCTCGGTCAAACTATGGGAGCTTCGCCCGGAGCACATCGACACGGTATCTGCTATGCTGGAACGCAACTATGATGTTTCCGGAAGCCTTGGTATTGCCGAACAGCTTGAGCATGTTGCCGCACAGCTCGCAGATGAATACTGGAACGAGCACAGCCGTGATATGCTCGACATCGTTGCCGATTCGTTTCTCGAAGAGTATGATGATTTCAACATCGGAGTTCAGTTCCGAAACGCCGCTACCGTCAGCATCACCTACGCCCTAATGTCCCGTTGCGGACTGGAGCCCGATGACCGTTTTGAACACGAGGATTTCCTGAGCATTTTCGATTTCAACACCCCTGAGACCGTCGCCGCCCTCGGTACGGCGGTCAGTGGAATCAATCAACAGGTACTGCGGCGGATTGAAGTAACGATAAGAAATTACGAGCGCGAGCAAATCGCGGAAAGGAGCGACACAAATGAGCGAACTGACCTACACCAAGAACGGGGATTACCTGATTCCCGACCTGACGCTGACAGAGCAGCCGGAGACGAGTCTCGGCAAGTACGGGAGGATGCGGAAGTCGTATCTGAAGGAACACCGCCCGATACTCTGGAATCGCCTGATTCTCTCGGAGAAGCTGTACCCGCACCTGACGGAGATCGACGAGACGGCGAACCGGAGACTCTCACAAATGATGCCGGAGCTGATGAAATCGGCGGGAGTGACGGAGAGCTTGAAAGCGGAAGACCCGATGAAGTGGACGGGATTGATGAACAACCTGAAAGCGCAAGCGGAGGAGATTATACTCAAGGAGTTAGTTTTCAACTAAGTCTGTTCCCCTCGGAAGAGGAACAAATAGCCCTGATTGATGAAGCGGAGAGCGTGACCGATACGCCCTTCGCTTTTTCATTTGAGCAGGCAGATATAGACCATATACTCCGTCTCGGCAGCAATACGGACAACAGCCGCACGAGAATAGCCGCAGAGTACATGAAGGGAAAACCTCTTGATACGATTGCGGAGTTCTTCAAAGCCGAATATCACGGCGGCTTCGGTCTCAAGACTGAGCGTGGAAATATGTCTGCGTGGTATGCGGAGGACGGTATTCACCTTGCCCGCGGAAACGGCGCAAGGTATGTTAAATCGGCTCAGGTCATTCCGTGGAGAGACGTTGCGGAGCGTATAAGCGAGCTTATGGAGCAGGGACAGTTTGCCACCAACGTGGAGCTTGCCGAAACAGAAAGCAATACCCGCCGTCAGCTCGCACAGTCTCTTTGGTATCTTCGCCAGGACTTTTCCGAGACCGCAATCGAACAGAGCTTTTTGAGCACCATGGATGAGTTCAGAGGCGGAGGTTTTCCGGACGAAACACAAAAACTTGCCGACGCATTGGCACAGCCCAAATACCTTGCCGCTATTACACGGGAGTTTGAGCATTTCCGCGACGCCTATCACGAAGACCGTCATCTTCTGCGTTTTAACTTCCACCATGTAGATGATTTGCTTTCGGGACTTCAAGATTTGTCTCACTCTTGGCGTGAATACTCGACCGATATGGCTGCGCTCCCGGATGTCGCTGCGTTTATTACGGAGGACGAAATCAACGATTCAATCGCGCACGGAAGCTCGGTCGAAGGCGGTAAAGGCAGGCTCTATGAGTATTTCAAGGAAAATCACACCACTCAGGAGCAGGTCGCTTTTCTCAAGAACGAGTACGGAATAGGCGGACGTTCTCATGCGGTATCTCGTTCCTCCGGTAGCAACGAAAACCACAGCAGCAAAGGTATCAGTCTCAAAAAGACAGGTTGTACGGAAATCCAGCTTGCATGGAGCAACGTCGCAAAGCGCATATCCGATCTTATTCGTCAGAACCGCTACTTCACGCCGAAGGAACAGGATCGTTACGATGAAATCCAGCGTGAAAAAGCAGTACAGGTACAGGAAACAGCATCTGTATCATCCTATTCCGACTATGCTTCCGTAAAGGATGCTCACGCCGGAGATATCGTGCTCTACCAGGTGGGCGACTTCTTTGAACTTTACGGAGCAGACGCGGAGGCGGCTGCCGAAGTGCTGGATCTCAATCTGTCATCCCGTAATATTCCCGATGTCGGGCGCGTTCCCTTGTGCGGTATACCCTCAAACCGCTTGGAGCAGTATGTAGAAAAGCTGCAAGACGCCGGACACTCCATTACCATTTCCGGTATCGAGCAGCAGAGCGGCGAGCGTCGGGTTTTCAATCTGCCAACTATAGAACATGAAGCGACGCAACCCACTGTCAGTGAGCGTATAGCGCAGTTTAAGCCTGTGGTAATTGCCGCCGTTTCGGAAGACGTTCGTTATCGCAATGCTTGCGGACATTCCGACCGAGAAAATGCCGAAATTGAGTGCAACGCCGCCGTTCAGCGCGCAGTCCTAAATTCCGGCGACATGGAGCTTATCCGTCAATTCTCGGATGTACCGGAGTTCCGAAGCGGGCTTCATCAGGAGGTCTTTGACGATACCTATCTGCGTCTTCACGAGCTTCTGCGTCCGCTTTCTCAGGATGATATAGACGCTGCCCTCCGAAGCTGGAACGGCGACATTGCCAGCAAGCGCCGCGTTCAAGACTATATGACCGACCATGCCCGCGACAAGGATACCGCCGCATGGCTCTCCCGTGAATACGGTAACACGGACACAAAAAGTCTCTTTATCATTCGTGCGGGAAGTCCCGAGGGCTTGGAATTGCCATGGGCAAAGGTACAACGTTACCTTGCACAGCTTGTCCGTGAGGACAGGTTCTTTACCGAGCCGGAGCTTGATAGCTTTGCAGATATTGACGCCGCCGCAGTCCGTGAAAGCCTGAACACTCCCGAAGCGGAGCGACGAGTTGACGCTATGCTGGCACAGGCGGAGCAGATCGCCGCCGAAAGCGCTGTCCCGTCATATGAACGCTTCTCCGTTATTGAGACAGGCAACGGCTACGCCATATGGGACGACCTTCACGACAGCTACTATGTGGACGATGTAGGCGTCACCGAGCATTTCACAAGCGAGTGGCAGACCGAGGACTATTTGAACGAAGTGCGTAAAGCCGTCGCGGAGCAGGACGCCGCCGACTGGCTTGCCGTTGAAAGGTCTAAGGTTACTCCCGAAGTCGAAGCGATGCCCCCTGAGCGCATGGAGCAGATCACAGAGGCGTTTGAAGCCGCCGGTTTCCATTATGACGATATTAACAGCTATGGCGGGTATCTGGTCTTTCTTGAAGAAGGCGGGAATCCCTACACCTTTGAGAGCTGGGAAGAAGCCGCAGACTGGATAGACGGTGTGGTATTTGATGACCCGGCGCGAAGTATCGCCGCAGAGCGTGTTATGCACCCGGAACGGTTTGAACAGGTAGGGCCGGCACAACCAGCTTTCAAGTATAGCGTGGGTGATACCGTCTATCTTGAAGACGGCAAGGCGTTTGTCGTAGAAGAGGTCACGGACATGCACGTTCAGCTCCGCGACCCGACATTGTACTATCCTATCTGGCGCTCAGAAAGCCGCGAGAGCTTCGCAAGACTGATGGAGCGTTATCCGCAGCCGGATAAAGACAAACCCGCGAGACCGGAAATGACAACGGAGACCGTGGCAGTCTATCCCGGCGAGAAAAACAACCTGCCCTACGATATTGTTATACAAACACTTCACACCGGCGACCCCGAACCTACGCCCGAGAATTACCGTATTGCCGATGACAGACTCGGTGTCGGCGGCGCGAAAGCAAAGTTTCGTATGAACATGGACGCCATCAATACGCTGATGCAAATCGAATCGGAAGGTCGTACAGCAACACCGGAAGAGCAGGAGATTTTGTCGAAATATGTCGGTTGGGGCGGTTTAGCTGATGTCTTCGATGAAACAAAGACAGGATGGGCAAGCGAATTTGCAGAGCTTAAAGCCGCACTCTCCCCGGATGAATACACCGCCGCAAGAGCTTCAACGCTGAACGCTCACTATACCTCTCCCACCGTTATCCGCGCCATTTATGAAGCGGTCGGTAATATGGGATTCCAGACGGGCAACATTTTGGAGCCTTCAATGGGTATCGGCAATTTCTTTGGTCTTCTCCCTGACAGCATGTCGGAAAGTAAGCTCTACGGCGTGGAGCTGGACAGCATCACCGGTAGAATCGCTCAGCAGCTTTACCCCAAAGCAGACATCACCATTGCAGGTTTTGAGACGACAGACCGTAAAGACTTCTATGATCTGGCGGTCGGCAACGTCCCGTTTGGGCAGTACCAGGTCAATGATCGCGCATACAATAAACTCGGCTTTTCCATTCACGATTACTTCTTCGCCAAGTCACTGGATCAGGTTCGCCCCGGTGGTGTTGTGGCATTCGTCACATCTCGCTATACCATGGACAAGCAGTCGCCGGAGGTTCGTAAGTATATCGCACAGCGAGCCGACTTCCTCGGCGCAATTCGTCTTCCGAACAATGCTTTCCGGGCAAATGCCGGAACGGATGTAGTCAGCGACATCATCTTCCTGCAAAAGCGAGACAGCCCGATAAGCATTGAGCCGGATTGGGTACACCTCGGTCAAAACGAAGACGGTTTTTCCATCAACAGCTATTTCATTGAGCATCCCGAAATGATACTCGGTCGTCAGACCTCCGAAAGCACACAATACGGAAAACAGGACTTCACCGTTGAGCCTATTGAGGGTGCAGACCTCGCCGAGCAGCTTCACGAAGCGGTCGCCCATATCGGAGGACAATACGCCGAAGCGGAGCTGCCGGAGCTGGGCGAAGGCGAAGAAATCGACACATCTATTCCCGCCGACCCGAATGTGAAGAATTACAGCTATACCGTTGTGGACGGAAATGTCTACTACCGCGAGAACAGCAGGATGGTGAAGCCGGAGTTGAATGCTACCGCTATTGAGCGCGTCAAAGGCATGGTAGAGCTGCGCGATTGTGTGCAAAAGCTCATCGGTCAGCAGATGGACGGTTTTATCTCCGACACAGCCATTCGTAAGACCCAGGCAGAGCTTAACGATATGTACGACGACTTCACGGCGAAATACGGGCTTTTGAACAGCCGCGGCAACGCTCTTGCCTTTACGGATGACAGCTCATATTACCTCTTGTGCTCCCTTGAGGTGCTGGATGAGGACAACAACCTTTCGCGCAAAGCGGATATGTTCACCAAACGGACGATAAAGCCACATCAGGCAGTAGAATCCGTGGATACCGCTTCGGAGGCACTGGCACTCTCTATCTCCGAAAAGGCAAAGGTAGACATGCCGTATATGAGCCGTCTCACAGGTAAAACCGAAGAGGCGTTGGCAGCGGAGCTTGCCGGAATTATCTTCTTGAATCCGCAGAATGAGCAGTATGAAACCTCCGATGAATATCTCTCCGGCAATGTGCGCGAGAAGCTGAGACTTGCGCGGCTTGCGCTCCCGGCAGACCCGAAGTTCACAGCAAATGTGACTGCACTTGAGGCGGCTCAGCCCAAAGACCTTGACGCAAGCGAGATCGAGGTTCGTCTCGGTGCGACATGGATAGACCGCGACTATATCCAGCAGTTCATGATTGAAACCTTTGAACCACCGTATTATCTGCGCCGCAGCATTGAGGTTAACTATTCGCAATTCACCGCCGAATGGAATATCTCGGGTAAGAGCCAACCCAGCTACAGCGATGTGAACGCCTATATGACCTATGGCACGGACAGAGCCAACGCATATAAGATACTCGAAGACACGTTGAATCTCCGTGATGTGCGTATCTACGACACCAAAACCGACCCCGACGGCAAGGAACGCCGTGTATTGAACAGCAAAGAGACTACTCTTGCCCAGCAGAAACAGCAGGCAATTCGAGAAGCGTTCCAGGACTGGATTTGGCGTGACCCTGACAGACGGCAGGAGCTTGTTCAGAGATACAACGAAATATTCAACAGCACGAGACCCCGCGAATACGATGGACGGCATATTACCTTCACCGGTATGAATCCGGAAATCCGCCTGCGGGAACATCAGCTTAACGCTGTGGCGCACATCCTATACGGCGGGAACACGCTCCTTGCACACGAGGTCGGTGCGGGCAAGACCTTTGAAATGGTAGCCGCCGCTATGGAATCAAAACGTCTTGGTCTTTGTCAAAAATCGCTCTTTGTCGTGCCGAATCACCTCACGGAACAATGGGCGTCGGAGTTCCTGCGCCTCTATCCCTCCGCAAATATACTCGTAGCGACGAAAAAGGACTTCGAGACCCGCAACCGCAAAAAGTTCTGCGCCCGAATCGCCACCGGAGACTACGATGCCATCATCATCGGGCATTCGCAGTTTGAACGTATTCCTGTCTCCCGAGAGCGTCAGGAACGGCTGCTTCAAGAGCAGATCGACGAAATCACAGAAGGACTTGAAGAGCTCAAGTCCAGCCGTGCGGAACGTTTTACGATAAAGAGCCTTGAACGCACGAAGAAAAGCCTTGAGGTCAAATTGAAAAAGCTCCAGGACGGGACACGCAAGGACGACGTAATCACATTTGAACAGTTAGGTGTTGACCGTCTCTATGTGGATGAGGCACATTCGTTCAAAAACCTGTTCCTCTACACAAAAATGAGAAACGTCGCCGGTCTTTCGACCACGGATGCACAGAAATCCTCCGACATGCTGCTCAAGTGCCGCTATATCGATGAAGTCACCGACAGCAAGGGTGTAATCTTCGCCACCGGTACTCCTGTCAGCAACAGTATGACGGAGCTCTACACGATGATGCGCTATCTCCAACATGACACCATACAAAGGAAAGGTCTCGCGCATTTTGACTGCTGGGCTTCGACCTTCGGTGAAACTCAAACCGCCATAGAACTTGCGCCAGAAGGCACAGGTTATCGCGCACGTACAAGATTCGCCAAATTCTTCAATCTGCCGGAGCTGATGAATCTGTTTAAGGAAGCCGCCGACATCAAAACGTCCGACCAGCTTCATCTTCCCACGCCGACGCCGGTATATCACAGCGTCGTGACCCAGCCAACGGAAATCCAGAAAGGCATGGTGCAGGAGTTATCTGAACGTGCCGCCGCTGTCCATGCGGGAACTGTTGATGCGACGGTTGATAACATGCTCAAGATAACTTCCGATGGACGCAAGCTCGGTCTTGACCAGCGCGTAATCAACCCGGATTTGCCCGATGACCCGCAAAGCAAGGTCAACCAATGTGTTGGAAATATCTATCGCATCTGGGATGAGGGACAGCCCGAAAAGCTGACGCAGCTTGTATTCTGCGACCTATCCACGCCTAAGAGCACCGTTGCCCGCAAGGTAGCAAAATCCTCGGCAGGAAATCTCGACAGTCCCGAGGTTCACGCGCTTGAAGCTATGCTCGATAAGGAAAACGATGACGGTACTGCGTTCTCGGTATATGACGACATTCGGGAAAAGCTCGTCGGTATGGGCGTTCCGCGCGAACAGATCGCGTTCATTCATGAAGCCAACACCGAGGTACGCAAAAAGGAATTATTCGCAAAAGTCCGCTCCGGTCAGGTGAGAGTATTGCTCGGAAGCACCTTCAAGATGGGAGCCGGAATGAACGTCCAGGATCGGCTTGTGGCACTTCACGATTTAGATTGTCCGTGGAGACCGGGCGACCTTGAACAACGCTCCGGTCGTATCATCCGTCAGGGCAATATGAACCCGGAGGTGCACATCTTCCGTTACGTTACGGAATCGACATTTGACGCCTATTTGTGGCAGACCGTAGAGAATAAGCAGAAGTTTATTTCGCAGATTATGACATCGAAAAGTCCTGTCCGCTCCTGCGACGACATCGATGAAACCGCACTCTCTTATGCGGAGATTAAAGCGTTGTGCGCCGGTGATGTTCGTATCAAGGAAAAGATGGATTTGGATGTGGACGTAGCGCGGTTGAAACTCATGAAAGCCAGTCACCAAAGTCAGCAGTACAAGCTAGAAGACAATCTTCTTCGCTATTTTCCCGAGCAGATCGAACAGTGCAAAGGCTTCATTTCGGGGTTTGAAACAGATATGAAAACGCTTGAAGCACATCCGCACCCCAAGGACGGCTTCGCCGGCATGGAGGTACGCGGCGATAAACTCACGGATAAGGAAAACGCCGGTGCTGCGCTTGTGGACGCTTTCAAGGAAGTGAAAGGACTTGAGCCTGTACCTGTCGGCAGCTATCGCGGTTTTGCTATGTCGTTGACGCTTGAAGATTTCGGCAGAGATTATGTTCTCACGCTCAAGGGTGAAATGACCCATCGTGTTTCACTCGGTAAAGACCCTCGCGGAAATCTGACACGAATCGACAATGCCTTAAACGGTATGACGGAGCGTTTGCAAAATGTGCGTGACCGTTTGGAGAACCTGTATGCACAGGTGGAAACCGCCAAGGGCGAGTTGGGTAAGCCGTTCCCGCAGGATGAAGAACTGAAGATAAAATCCACTCGTTTGGCAGAGTTGAATGCGGAGCTCAATATCGACGACAGAACGCCGTTGGAGCGCATGGCGCAGGATACTGAAATTGCGAAATCGACTCCGCATGTGGGGCAGTTATCCCGTCCGTCCGTACTTGAAAAGCTGAAAAATCCTGTTTCTGCGTCTCAACAGCAAAAGAAAAAATCTCATGAATTGGAGGTCAGGTGATGAAGGAAACCGCAAAACTATATACCCATCCCGCAGCATACGCACGGGAGCATAGCGAGCTTGAGGAATACCGCGCCTCTTTCAAAGCCAATGTCGCTTGTAAGGAAGCAATCGAAGCGGCAATTCACGCCCATTACAGCGATAATAGACTGAACACCGATGCCGTATTCAAACAGGTCGTCGATGCTTTCGGAGCAGTCCGCGTGGAATATGTATTGGCGGCGACGGTGCGTGAAAAGAATTGGGACGGGCGCATTTCACGCGAGAACAAAGCGTGGGCGCAGACAGTTCCGGTAATGCAGAATCCCGATGCATGGGGAACCGACCGCAACTGCTACTTCGTTGTAGATCAAGCGCATACCGGTCTGGTGGACTTGCTTGTAACCCATGTCAGAAAAAATCCTGCTAAGGACATTTCCGAGCCGGCAAAGAAAGCCTCTGTTCTTGAAAAGCTGCAAAAGCCCACCGAGAAAATGAAGCCTCCTGCTAATGATAAAAAGGTTAAAGGGCAGGAACTTTGATGGAGGGGCGAAAGCGAACCGAGCAGATTCTTTTCTGGGTAAACGAAGAGGAACGCGCTCAGATAGAAGAACGAATGGCGCAGCTTGGCACGAGTAACATGAGCGCCTTTCTGCGGAAAATGGCAATCGAAGGGTTGATAGTAAAGCTGGAGCTGCCTGAGCTGCGGGAGATGGTATCTCTGCTTCGGTACTCCAGTAATAACATCAATCAGATTGCCAAACGACTGAATGAATCAGGCCGTGTCTACGACGAAGATTTGGAGGACATTCTCCAAAAACAAAGTGAGATATGGAACATGGCAAGCGAGATATTGACCAGGCTTGCCGCCTTACAGTAAAGGACATTACGCGCCAAGGGTGGAGCTCAGCGGGCAATTCCGCTTTCCTCTGCGACATCCTTGCCGCGTTACATATTCGCGTGTAAACTATGCTCAGAAACAGAACGGAGGTAGCTCTCATGAAACTCATTTTGAAGATTTTATTCGCGCCGATTATCGCCGTACTCGCGGTTTTTATATGGCTATGTTCTCTGGCAATTCGCATATCCGGCATGGCGCTCAGCATCGTGAGTGGTTTGTTCGCCGTTGCGGGAATCGTGTATATGATTACGGAATCCGTTGGCAAGGGCTGTATCGGTCTGGTCATTGCGTTTCTGCTTTGCCCCTACGGACTGCCCATGCTCGCGGCGTGGCTCTTGGGCTGTTTACAGCAGCTTCGATTTGCGATTCAGGATAGAATCTACGGTTGAGTTTCGCAAGACAAGTCAATTACTTATTCGGGAGACGAGCGATGTATGAATTGCTCGTCTCTTCTTTTTGGGAGGTGAGCTAATGGCGACAACACGAATTATCCCCATGCACATTAACACCGGAAAGACACTCGCGCAATGTCTTTCCGACCGCACGGACTACGCAAAAAATCCCGATAAGACAGATGACGGCAAGCTCATTTCCTCATATGAATGTGACGCCCTGACTGCCGATGCGGAGTTTTTACTTTCAAAACGACAGTACAGGATTCTAACCGGGCGCGTTCAGGAAAGTGATGTGATAGCCTATCAAATTCGTCAGTCCTTCAAACCCGGAGAGAGTCACAGCGGTCAAGCAAGCTTGACCGCAGAAGAAGCAAACCAACTCGGATATGAGTTTGCGAAGCGGTTTACAAAAGGCAATCACGCCTTTATTGTCTGTACTCATACCGATAAATCACACATTCATAATCACATCATCTGGAACTCGACAACGCTCGACTGTACACGGAAGTTCCGTAACTTTTGGGGCAGCACTGAAGCCGTCCGAAAGCTCAGTGATCTCATCTGTACAGAACATCGTCTGTCTGTGATTGAGAACCCACAGCCGCACGGAAAAAGCTATAACAAGTGGCGCGGCGGTGAAGCCAAGCTCTGCAACCGAGACCTGTTGCGCGCAGCGATTGACGCGGCGCTTTCAAAGAAACCAAAGGATTTTGAGGCGTTCCTGAAGCTGCTGGAGAGCTCGGGCTACAAGGTCAAACGCGGTAAAAACATCACGTTCGCCCATGAGGGTCAGAAGCAAAATATCCGACTTCGCTCACTCGGTACAGGGTATTCGGAAGAAGAACTGCGCTCGGTTATCGCGGGCTCAAAGACGCACATTCCGAAGAAGAAAAAGAAGTATCTCGCCACGCCGAAACCGCGCCTGATCACTTCGATAGAGGAAAGCCTTAATTCTGGAAAGGGCGCGGCTTACGACAACAAAATCAAGGTATCCATGCTCAAAGAAATGGCACATACTTTTCTGTATCTTGAGGAACAGGACTTTCCCGATTATGAAGCCCTCGCTGCGTCGGTTGACGATTCTAAGGCGAAGTTTTACGCGCTCTCGGAAAAAATCAAAGCCGCCGAAAAGCGCATGGCTGAGATTGCAGTTTTGAAAACGCACATCATCAACTATTCCAAAACCCGTGATGTTTACACCGAGTACCGCAAAGCCGGATACTCAAAAAAGTTCCTCGCGGAGCACGAGAGCGACATCATTTTACACAAGGCGGCTAAGAAGGCATTTGACGATCTGGGGATGAAAAAGCTCCCGACAGTTAAGACCTTACAGACCGAATATGCCGCGCTTCTCGCTGAAAAGAAAGCCGCTTATGCCGGCTACAATGCAGCGCAAACGGAGATGCGTACAATGCTCATCCACAAGGCAAACGCCGAGTATATTTTGAACCTGAACCGCCAGGACGAAGATCGTACAAGGGAGCGTCAGCATGAAGAAAAATAAGCGCCGGCACGGTGCGCAGCCGCAGGATTTATCCTGCGTTCAAAAGGGTTTGGGGATGATGCCCCAACAAGCAAACGGGAGGTTTCCGCGACAGCGGAAATCTCCCGTTTAAGCCTTCTGTATATAGGAAGGCATTGCTTGCCAACTACTTGGGGACTCTTCTTACGAACTCGGCTGCGCTAAATATGGCAAAACACGCACAAAAAAAAGATTAGAATTATATTTGGGCGTATCTTATTGTAATTGCGCCGATTTTGTGATATACTAAGGAAAACATGTGCGGGGTGATGAGCATGGCTGTTAGCTACAATAAACTCTGGAAAATTCTGATAGACAAACATATGAAAAAGAAGGATTTACAACTTGCTGCGGATGTGAGTGCCAGCTTGATTACTAAGATGGGGCGAGATGAACCGGTGACAACCACGGTCTTAGTAAAGATATGCAGTGCCTTAGACTGTGACATCGGAGATATCATGGAAATAGTTCCCGATGAGGATAAAGTACTCTAATGATTGTATCTGAAGTCAGCGCTTTCCAAACTATTTACATGATGCTAATCTGGAGGCTGTGATATGAGCGAAATGAAGGTCATCGATAATATACAGATGATTGTTCGAGATGATTTGGTTTCGACAATCTCCAAGGGTAGCCGTATGTCTATAGCTGCCGCTTGTTTCTCAATTTATGCCTATCAAGAGCTCAAAAAACAACTCGAAGGCATTGAAGAGCTGAGGTTTATTTTTACATCGGATGCGTTTACGACAGAACGTGCTCCGAAAGAAAAACGTGAATTCTACATTCCTCGCCTTGATCGGGAACGCAGTCTTTACGGTTCTGAATTTGAACTTAAACTGCGAAATGAATTAACACAAAAAGCCATCGCTAAAGAGTGTGCTGCGTGGATTCGCCGAAAGGTACATTTTCGCTCAAATATATGTGGTGAAAGCATGAACAGCTTCATGACTGTTCGTGATGGCGATGCTGTACATACCTATCAGCCTCTAAACGGTTTCACTACCGTAGATATCGGCTGCTCACGCGGAAATAACGCAAGTAATATCGTGCTTAGGATTGATTCTGAACAGACAGATCAATTTATTCAAACCTTTGACGCTATCTGGAATGACCCCAAGCGCTTACAAGACGTGACCGATGTGGTCATCGATAATATCACTGCTGCATATCGTGAAAATTCGCCCGAATATATCTATTTCGTGGCGCTTTATAATATTTTCCATGAGTTTCTTGACGATATTTCGGAGGACGTTTTACCGAACGAAGCAACCGGCTTCAAGAACAGCGCCATCTGGAATATGCTCTATAATTTTCAAAAGGATGCCGCACTCGCAATTATTAACAAGCTTGAGAAATATAACGGCTGTATCTTAGCCGACAGTGTTGGTTTGGGAAAAACCTTCACAGCTTTGGCAGTCATCAAATACTACGAAAGCCGCAATAGAACCGTACTGGTGTTGTGCCCGAAAAAGCTGTCAAACAACTGGACAACCTATCGTGATAATTACGTAAATAACCCCATCGCTGCCGACCGCCTTAACTATGATGTCCTATATCACACCGACCTGTCACGCGAGCGCGGGGAATCCTGTGGGCTTGACCTCTCTCGTTTGAATTGGGGTAATTATGACCTTGTTGTTATCGATGAAAGTCATAATTTCCGTAACGGTGTTGGTACACACCGCGGCACACAGGAAAACCGTTATGAACGCTTGATGGAGCGTGTCATCCGTGCAGGTGTTCGCACAAAAGTCTTAATGCTCTCTGCCACGCCTGTTAATAACCGTTTCTATGACCTCCGTAATCAGCTTGCACTCGCATATGAAGGGCATAGCGAACAGTTAGATGAAATGCTGAACACGTCAAAAAGCATTGACGAGGTTTTCAAGCAGGCACAGCGCGCCTTCACTTCGTGGAGCAAGCTAACTGAGAAAGAGAGAACTACGCCGCGTCTCTTGCAGATGCTGGATTTTGATTTCTTTGAGGTTTTGGATAGCGTCACCATTGCTCGGTCGCGCAAGCATATTCAAAAATATTACGATACTACTGACATTGGCACATTTCCCCAGCGGCGTAAGCCCATTTCTCTGCGTCCGTGTCTGACCGACCTAAATGATGCTATCAACTATGAGCAGATTTATGAACTGATTATGCAGTTGAACCTCAACATCTACACTCCAACGGATTTCATCCAACCGAGCAAACTTAGCAAGTATGTTGATACAAGTAAGGCACTCAATCAGAGCGGACGCGAACAAGGCATACGAAGATTGATGAGCATCAATCTTCTCAAGCGCCTGGAGAGCTCTGTATACTCTTTCCATGTCACAGTAAAACGTATACTTGAGTATATTTCCTCGACGATAGACATTATAGACCGTCATGTAGCTGGCGAAAACGACACCTTTGATGGTATAGAGATTGACACACCCGACGACTGGGATGATGACGATCAGAATGACGACCTTCTCGCGGTCGGTAAGAAGGTTCGCATTGACTTGAACGACATGGACTATGTTTCTTGGAGAAAGAAACTGGCAAGCGATGCGGAAAATCTTGAGCTTCTCTCGCTGATGATTCAAGATATTACCCCTGAACATGATACCAAATTGCAAACGTTGATGCAACTGATAGCAGATAAAATCTCTGACCCGTTCAACCCTGATAACAAGAAGGTCTTGGTTTTTACTGCTTTTGCAGATACAGCAAACTATTTGTACGAGCAGATAGCGCCGTTTATCAAGCATAAGTTTGGATTACATACCGCCATTGTTTCCGGTAGCGTGGATGGTAAGACAACGATCCCTCGCTTTCGTGCGGATATGAACTCAGTTCTAACCTGCTTCTCTCCGGTATCAAAAGGCATGGATGTTTTGATGCCTGGGTGTACAACGCAGATTGATGTTTTGATTGCCACCGACTGTATCTCCGAAGGTCAAAACTTGCAGGACTGCGATTACTGTGTCAACTACGATATTCACTGGAACCCGGTTCGTATCATCCAACGCTTTGGACGTATTGACCGTATCGGGAGCTATAATACGACGATTCAACTTGTGAACTTTTGGCCTGACCTTAATCTGGACGAATATATCAAGTTGAAATCTCGGGTGGAGACCCGTATGAGAATATCGGTTATGACCTCTACCGGTGATGACGACTTAATCAATGCCGAAGAAAAGGGCGAGCTGGAGTACCGAAAAGAACAGCTAAAGCGTTTACAGAAGGAGGTTGTAGATATCGAAGATATGCAGACTGGCATATCCATCATGGACTTGGGACTCAATGAGTTCCGGCTTGACCTCTTGGCGTTTATGAAAGAACACGCCGACGTAGACAGAGCACCGACTGGTATGAATGCCGTCGTACACGCAACGGAGGATTGTCCTCCGGGCGTTATCTTCATACTCCGTAATGTACAGAATGGCGTCAACATCGGAAACCAAAACCACCTGCACCCCTTCTACATGGTGTATATGAGCGAAGACGGCGAGGTGGTCGAAAATCATTTATCGCCAAAGGCGTTGCTTGACAAGTTGCGATTGCTCTGCCGTGGAAAAGGAACGGCGGACGAGGAATTATGCGCAACCTTCAATCGGATAACAAAGGACGGGCGAGATATGTCCGCCTGCTCTGAGCTTCTTTCCGATGCAATAGCATCAATTATAGACGTGAAGGAAGAAAGCAAGCTGGATTCATTCCTCAGTGGAAAGCAGATTAGCTTCTTATCAGACAGAATAAATGGACTTGATGACTTTGAGCTGATTTGTTTCATTGTTGTGATGTAACGGAGGTGCAAATATGTTAGGGCTGCCGACCACAACAGAAATACGTAGAATCATTACGAAGAAAAAAGTCTTTGAACACTTTGGCGCAGAGATAAGCCCAGAGCGTAGAAAGCGCTTTGACAGTGAAATATCCCGTATGACTATCGTAAATGAGGTATCTTCGGAATCTGTGAATATCCCCGAGGGAGAAACGGTACATTCCTTTTTCGTCGTGTATATTCAACTCAAACAGAAGGATTTTGATCAGCAGAATATCTCCTATGTGGCGAAACTATTCGGTCAGAAGCTGTTGATGGTTCTTGAAGCAGAGGGACAGCAGCGCCTTGCATTGTGGCAAACACGCTTAATCATGAACGAATGGCTACCACCGGACGAATTGACAATAGAGCTTGTTGGCTTGAATCTCGACCAGGCATGGGCACATATCGTTACCGGAATTGCCGGTATCCAAAAGGACGATACCCACACGCTGGACGAGCAACTGGAACTCAGCGCTCAGCGCAATAAATTGATGAAAGAAATAGCCAGGCTGGAAAAGCTTGCATGGACAGAGCGACAGCCGAAAAAGAAGATGGAGATATCTGCTCAAATAAAAATGCTAAAAGAAAGATTGTGAGGTTTACATATGCCTGATGCTTTCGTAAGAGGAATAGTCGGCGATTCACTTATGAATCAAAGTGTTCGCTCGCGTGAGCGAAGTGATCTCGAGTATAAAGAGACTTTTAGCATGGGAAGCAAAGCCAAGTATGCAAAAACCATGGCAGCTTTCGCAAATAATCATGGAGGGTATATTCTCTTCGGGATTCGAGATACTCAGAGAGTTATTGTGGGTGTAAATTCTGCTTTCTCTGATTTTCGTCAAGAAATTTTCACCGAATACTTAAATGCGCTATTCTCTCCCGAGATACAGTGGGACGTAGGTTCTGTTCAATTCGAGGGATTCAGCATCGGATATATCGTAACCGCAGAATCAGATGCGAAGCCTGTGATTGCGCTAAAAAATGAAAGTGCAGAAAAGATTAACAGCGGCGACATCTTCTATCGTTATCGTGCTCGTAATGACAAGATCAAGTATCCCGAAATGAACCAAATCATTGAAACACGTGCGAAACGTGAGCGAGAACAGATTTTGAAACTTATGGAAGCCATAAAGAAGAGTGGCACAACAAATCTTGGCATTGTAAATTATGACAGTGGTCGTTTTAGAATGCCCAATGGCGTTGACATTGCTGTAGACCGCAGAATCGTGACACAGATATTGAAAAAGGCAAAATTTATTAAGCAAGGTAGCTTTGATGACAATGGCGGCACGCCTGTTCTCAAAGTCACTGGTAATATTGATCTAGCAGAGGAAGTACCTGTCCCTGATATCGTACCTGATATTCAATACCCTTATCTTCAGAAGCAACTTGCAGGGAAGCTAAGTATAACACCGAATAAACTGTATGCCCTCATATGGTTCTATGACATGAAGGGAAAGAAAAAGTACCATATGGAAGTATCCACTTCAGCCTCTGGGAAGGTTCATAAGTTCTCAGATGTGGCTCTCCAGTTTTTGGCTGAAAAGATTAACGAAAATAAAGAACAAGAGAACTGGATGAGCGGTATATACTCGAAATACGTAGAATCCAAACGAAAAAACGGAGGGAATATCAATGGATAAGCTGACAATGCACACGCCGAATCTGGCAGATGAGAATTATCGCAAGCTGGCGGAACTGTTCCCGAACGCCGTGACCGAGACGATAGATGAGAATGGCACGGTCGTTCGCGCCATTGACAAGGACGTGCTGATGCAGGAGATCAGCGCCCACGTCGTCGAGGGCAGAGAGGAACGCTATCAGTTCACATGGCCGGACAAGAAAAAGTCCGTCCTGCTTGCCAACGCGCCCATTGCCGCCGCCCTGCGCCCCTGCCGCGCGGAAAGCGTTGACTTCGACACCACCGGCAACCTGTACATCGAGGGCGACAACCTCGACGTGCTGAAGCTCCTGCGGGAAACTTACCTTGGCAGAGTGAAAATGATATATATCGATCCGCCTTACAACACGGGGCACGATTTTGTGTATGAGGACGATTTCGCCGACGATGCGGATTCATTTCTGCGCCGCGACGGGCAGTACGATGAACAGGGCAACCGCCTTTCGCCCAACCTCGACAGCAACGGACGGTTTCATACCGATTGGTTGAATATGATGTATACACGTTTAAGGATAGCACGTGATTTGTTGTCCGAAGATGGCGCTATCTTTATTCATATAGATGAGAACGAGATAAAAAACATACAAAACATCTGTTCTGAGATTTTTGGGGAAGTAAATGAGCTTGGGACAATTGTTTGGGATAAGCGAAATCCTAAAGGAGCAGTTGTAGGTGTAGCCTATCAACATGAGAGCATTGTTATCTATTGTAAAAGCAAAGTATCATTTGCTTCAGTTCCTTTTACAAAGCCAAAAGAGAATGCTGAGATTATGATAAAGATTGTTGAGCAACTCATACGCAGAGAAGGCAAAGTAAATGCTATCGTTAGAGAACAGTTTAAAAAATGGATAAAAGAACATAAAACCGAGTTGAGCGGTGGCGAAAGCGCATATGCCCTTATTGATGATAATGGGAGAATTTATCAACCAGTTTCAATGGCAGCACCAGATAAGCCGGAAACAAGATCACATCGTCCACTTGTTCATCCATTAACTGGTAAGGACTGTCCAGTACCAGAGAAAGGCTGGAGATTTACTGATAAAAAGATGGATGAGCTTGTTTCGTTAGGAAAAATAGAGTATGGAAACGATGAAACTACTCAACCTCGTCAGAAGTACTATCTTGATGAGAACATGGACGAAGCAATTTCATCATTGATTTATTATGGTGGTAATGCCGATACATTAGGTCTTCCTTTTGATAATCCTAAACCTCTGTACATTTCTATGAAAATAATTAATAGTATTTGTAAAGGTCGAGGAGAAATTGTTATGGATTTTTTCTCTGGCTCTGCCACCACCGCCCACGCCGTCATGCAGCTTAACGCTGAGGACGGCGGACATCGTAAGTTTATTATGATACAGTTACCCGAAATCTGTGCTGATGATTCGGAGGCGGTAAAAGCCGGCTACAAGAACATTTGCGAAATCGGCAAGGAGCGCATTCGCCGCGCCGGTGCGAAGATAAAAGCCGACAGCCCGCTGACTACGGCGGGGCTTGACATTGGCTTTCGCGTCCTCAAACTCGACAGCAGCAACATGAAGGATGTGTACTACAATCCCGCGGAAGTCGTGCAAACGATTATGGATTTGGCGACAGATAACATCAAAGAAGGCCGGACGCCGGAAGACCTGCTATTCCAAGTGATGTTGGAACTCGGCGTGGAGCTTTCCTGCCGTATTCAACAGACTACCATAGACGGTAAAGTTGTGTTTGATGTCGCAGACGGTTTCCTGCTGGCTTGTTTCGATTCCGGCGTTACTACCGAAACGGTGAAGACCATTGCACAGAAAAAGCCGTACTATGCTGTTTTCCGTGACAGTGGTATGGATAACGACAGTGTTGCCACAAACTTTGACCAGATATTCCAGACCTATTCACCGGATACCGTAAGGAGGGTGCTGTAATGGCAGCGATGACGCAGACGGAAATCGGTCAATTCATGGCTTTATTCAACCGTGGCGGGTACGTGTTGAATTTTTCCACTGCGGATTTTGACACGTTCACCATGCAAAGCATCGGTGTGGCTCTATGTGCTCATTATCGTATGTCAAAGGGAAAGTCGCTTGTCGAGTACATAAATAAAGCTTCTGACGAGGATAAAATGAAGCTTATTACAGATTTGTTTGAATACTACGAAACTGAGTTTGAGAGCGAATACTCAGAAAGCGTTGAGGAAGATGCTTTCGTGTACAGACCCGCATACGACGTCAAGTACGCAAAACAATATTTGAAGTGCCGAGAGATAATGAATCGCATTTCACCAGTTGCTACCCCGCTTGCGCCTGTTGCGGATTCCTTGATAGAATCCTTTTCGAGCGAGTATCTGACCAAGCAAATAACGCTGATGATAGAAATGCAGGACAGCAATCCCACGGAAGCTATCGGTAAAGCAAAAGAACTCATTGAGAGCTGTTGCAAAACGATTCTTGACGCGAACAATGTGACATGGGACAAAAGCTGGAATGTTGCTAAGCTTGCAGGAGAAACGATGGGATATCTGCACTTGATGCCTACTGATATACCGGAGACAGCGCCGGAAGCAGCGAATATGAAGGCTCTATTGGGCAATCTTCTCCAGGTTGCTACGCGTATGGCGGAGCTTCGCAATCCTTATGGAAGTGGGCATGGAAAAAGCGCATCATATAGAGGGCTACAATCTCGTCATGCC
>LSQX01312256.1_pt1 | contig 26721 bp, 27 predicted proteins | sample 654561 | NCBI WGS metagenome assembly LSQX01 (sample SAMN04489861, study PRJNA283612) | anaerobic digester metagenome | isolation source: 4 biogas reactors fed with cattle manure at either 37C or 55C with and... | place: Denmark: Kongens Lyngby | collected 2014
GTTAAGCTCAGCGCGGAGATCAAAAGGACATTCAAAAATGTTTACAGGCATTTATCCCCGGCAAGACTTTATCTGGAGGGGATGGAGAGTTTATACAGTATTGATGGGGCATTTGATCGGAGCTTGCTGGATCGCCTTTGCCTGGAGCTGCTGGAAGAGATCTTTACCGGGAAAACCGTCCCCAAAAAAGTCGGTAAGGTCAGGAGGCTTTTTGCCTCGGCTATTACCCCACAGGGCATGGTCAATTTCCTGGATACGCTGGTAAGCGGGTATTCAAATATTTATATCTTGCAGGGAGATTTCGGGGCAGGTATGAGCGAGGTTGTTGAACGGATCGTGGATACCGGAAAATTGCGTGGATATTACATTGAAGCTTACCACTGCGGACTTAATCCCGCGAAGGTGGAACATCTGGTAATTCCAGAGCTGGGAGTAGCGGTAATCATGAGCAAGGAGCCCCATTATTACAACAACTCCGGGGCACGCCGTGTAATAGATACCAGGGAATTGGCAGCACCGTTTTCCCCGCAGCTGCAGGCTGAGAAAGAGGAGTTTTTCCTGAATTATCGCAGCGCCCTGAAGAGCGCTATCGGTTTCCTGGTAAAAGCCAAATCACTGCATGATGAGTTGGAGCACTATTACATACCGCATATGAATTTTGAGGAGATTGATTGCATTCGACGTGAGATCATGCACAAAGTTCGAAATATGTAAAAATCAGAAGATTATTAAGGAAAACATGATTATTTTCTATCCTCATTCCCCCCTGTGCTGTTCGACTTTTTTCTCAGATTCAGCTAAAGTTATGTTAACAATATTTTACTATTTTTATCTTCAAAAACCAAAAAACAACAGGGGAGGATTATATCTTCTATGTCCTTATTTCAATTAAGAAAAGATTTTTTACTGTTTTTTTCGCCGGGAAACCGTCCAGTATTTATTTCTTTTTTAGTTTTCTTGTTAATCCTGCCCCTTTTATTTAGCGGATGCCTGGCATACTCTCTGGATCAGAAGAGGCACGGCTCTCTCCCCGCTGTTCAAGCTGAAGGAGGGAACGGGGATAAAAACGGCGTTAATAATGATGAAGATATTAATCGCCAAGAAGAAGGACTGGCGGAACGGCTGGCGCAGGAGGAAGAAAAACGGCAGGCTTTAGAAGAGAGAAGGAAGCTGGAGGAAAAACGTAAAAAGGAACTGGGTTCCTTTTATGTTCCGCTGCCGCCCCTGGTACAGAAGGAGAACCCGCCGGTAAAAGCGCGTGGAATATATCTGACAGGGAATACGGTAGGGCATTCCCGCTATCGGGATTTGTTAGATATGGTCGAAACTACGGAACTCAATGCGGTGGTTATCGATGTAAAAAATGACCATGGTAAAATTACTTATGATACAGATATTGATATCGTCAGAGAGCTGGGGGCTCACCTTTCAGCACCGATTAAGGATTTGAAAGCAGTGCTGGATGAGCTTCACAGTAAAGGGATTTATCCCATTGCGCGTATCGTGGTTTTCAAAGACCCTTATCTGGCTGAGATAAAGCCGGAATGGTCAATACAGAAGAAATCGGGCGGTCTCTGGAGAGATCGCGATGGGGTGGCCTGGATAAACCCCTATGAAAAAAAGGTATGGGATTACAATATTGCCGTTGCCCGTGAGGTCGCCCTGCTGGGTTTTCGGGAAATTCAGTTCGATTATATCAGGTTTCCGGAAAATGCCCATCTACTCGATCGGGAGGCCTATTACCCGGGAGAGGACCTCCCCAAAGAAGAAGTAATCCGCGATTTTTTGATTTATGCTGCTGAACAGCTTGATGAGTACAATGTTTACCTCGCTGCCGATGTTTTTGGGGTTGTTGCCACCTCCTGGGGCGACAGCGACCGTATAGGCCAGGCATGGGAGGAGATGTCACCTTATGTTGATTATATCTGTCCCATGGTTTATCCCAGTCATTATGGCCAGGGTTACTTTGGTTTTTCCGTTCCGGATGCGCACCCGGGCGAAACAGTGGGGTATGCCCTGACAGATGCCCTCAAGCGCAATGCTGCCCTTGAGGAACCCGCACTTATTCGCCCATGGCTGCAGAGTTTTACAGCTACTTCCTGGGTTAAAGGAGCTATCCCGTATGGCCCGGCAGAAATTCGCGCCCAGATCGAGACAGCCCTGAAACTGGGTATCGATGAGTACCTGCTCTGGAATGCCGGCAACCGCTATCAGCCCGCATCTTTTATAACAACTGAGGAAGCGGACAACCTTTCCTCATCATTATCCCTCGCAAGGGAAGAAGCCGGGAAGGATGCTCTCGGCAGAACTCCGCAGCAGGCCGTAGAGTTATTTCTTGAAGCTCTGCGGAAAAGGGACTGGAAAGAAGCATATACGCTTCAGGTTACGGATTATGAGCTTAACCACCGGAGTTACCCAAATTGGAAAGACCAATGGGTATTGAAACCTGTTTTTTATGAAATCAACTCTCCGGACGAAAAAGTGGGGCCTGCGGAGCCCGTGGAGACCGCGGAGCCCTTCGTAGGGCCGGTGTTAGTTGATTTAAATGTACACTTGTCGGACGGCGGAAGGGAGTTCAAGCTACTGCATGAAAGCTGGGAGGTAAGGCTGGAAAACCGGCTCTGGAGGGTCAGGCCTTCAACAGAATTTTTGGAGCTGCTGATCGGTGACCGGGATAGCGGTGAAAGCACCTCCGGTTTATTCCCTTCTCCTTAAGTATATAACGGGGTGGGTTTCCGGTATTATTCCCCTTTGAGCACTGCGGAGCGGAAGTTTTCAATAATCGCTCCGTATTCTTTTTGTAACTGTGCTGAGGTATCTTGCCACTCTTTTAAGTTTCTTATGTTGCAATCAGCGATGGCGGAACCCCTGATTCCTTCTCCTTCCAACTCTTTGCGCAGTAATATTGTGGTGTTCTCCTGCAGCCGGGAAAACCTTTCTTTCAGTTGTTCCATGTATTGATAAAATAATTTTTCCGCTTCCTTGCAGGCATTTATGCCGGCGTCGTCTTCTATTATATTGCTAATTGCTTGCAGTATTTCTGGAGTATTTTCGAAATTCATTTCTCCTGTAATCTGTTTGATAAACGAAGCGATTGCTGCTTTGCGGTACCTCTCCGGGTAACGCAGGATGCTTTCCTCGATTTCTTCTATCTTTACTTTTCCCTGCAGAAATGAATTCCCCAGGCTTGCGGCGACTTGCACATATTTTTTTTGTTCTATTTCATCAAGTGTGGTCTTTGTGGTCTTACCATCTGTATTGAGTTTTTTTGCCTTTTCCAGCGCTATTTCCAGCGCTGATTTCATTTTTCCCAACAATCTCATCTCCTTTATTATATTTTATGTTATAATAAGTCACATGGGTGCTATTTAAATCTTACTCAAAAGCTAATAAAGCTAATAATGCTAATAAGGAGGACTTTTTTATGCAACTGACAGAAAAAATATATTGCTATCCCTGGCGGGGGAGAGGCAACAATTGCAATACTTATGTTTACGCCGGGGAGAAAGTAATGCTCATTGATCCCGGGCATATACGAAACGAATTGCGGGAAAACTGCCTGGAGATTCTCCTGAAGGCGCTTCAGCAAGATGGTTTTAACATCGATATGTTTGACCTGATCCTATGTACCCACGGCCATGGCGATCATTGTGAGGCTGCCACAGCGATTAAGGAAAAAAAACAGATAAATGTCGCTATGCATAAGGACGAAGAGAAACATATGGTGCAACTTGCCCGCTTTTTTGACCGGATGACAGGGCAAAAGACTGACCTGCCCGAGATTGATATTTTCCTGCAGGAAGGGGAGCTGGAGCTCGGACCGGAGGGAAAGGAGATCATTCAAGTTATACATACTCCCGGGCACTCTCCAGGCTCCGTAAGCTTTTATTTCCCGGGGGAAAAGGCTTTGATTACCGGAGACGCTGTTTTTAGCGGAAGCATTGGCAGGACGGATTTTCCTGACGGCAGCATGGAAGCCCTGGGCAATAGTATCCGCAAACTTTCCAGTATCGAGGATGTGGAATGGCTGTTGCCGGGACATATGCAAATAATCAAAGGCCAGGCAGCTATTGATAATAACTACAAGATGATTACGCGAATGTTCTTTTAAGGCTCTTTCCCCATCAATTTAAATTCGACAGGAGCGGCTGAAACCCTTTCTTTGAAGTATGAGGAAAATATTATAAACCCCGGAACTATAGCCCCGGGGTTTATTGCATGTTTTTTTATTGCTTATTTTGCAGCTTGAGCTCAAAAGCAGGCTCCTGCCTGTGCGGTGCTTATATTATTTAATGCGAAGGTCTTTTGACGTTGATTCTGAAAGTATCTTCTCTTTTTTCCTCTTTTTTGGGGAGCCTGATTTGGAGAATACCGTTTTCATAGCTGGCCTCAGCTGCTTCAGGGAGTACTCTTTTGGGCAGGGGGACGGTACTTTGAAACCGCCCGAAACGCCTTTCTGTAAATTCGTCCCCTGTGCGCTCTTCTTTATGCTGAGTTTTGATGGTAACATAGTTTTCGGCCGCGTCTATTTCCACATTCCTGGCTTCGATTTCCGTAATCTCCATAGATACGATAATGTTGGCCCCTTCTTCTTCAACGCTGTGCCTGAAGGAAGAGAACATGCTTTCATCCTTAAAAGGCCTGATTGTTTCTTCAAAAAGCCTGTTCATTTCGCGATGCATTCTTTCCAGTTGGTCCCACATTCCGTAAGGGGATATTTGCCCTGCATTCCTGCGGTTCATATTTTGGGGTAAGCGTTCATCTTCTCTCATCGGGTTGCCTCCTGTTACCGTGTTATTGTTATTAAAAGCCCATCCCTTCATAATTTATCTATTTTGATGGTTTTTATTCAGGGGAAATGGATTAACGCCGCTCTTTTAGAATAATGTATGCAGAAACTGAAAGGAGTAAGGTGTGAAAGGAAAGAATATAAAAGAATGTAAAGGAATATAAGGGAAGCAAATATTTTGTTTCAGGATAACTGCTCAGGGGTTAATGTATAAGTGAAGCTGCGGGGACGGTTCGGAAGACGATGGAACCGTCAGGCTGTGTGAAAACATGCTTAAATATGGAACCGTCAACTGTGTGAAAACATGCTTAAATTGGGTTTTTGTTATTCTGAACGTAGCGGACAATGTGTCATTTTAAGACCCATTCGCTTTGCTCAGGGTGACAGTTTTCACACAGTCTGCTGTCCCCCTGCTTCGCGGTGTAACAGTTCATCTCTTAGACTGAGCAGTTACGTTTCAGGATTATAGTTATTTGTTTAATAAGAAGTAAGTGCCTTATCGGTAGGGGGGGCCGTGTCTTATGCAAGAGGTCAGGTATGCTTTAAAAAATGGGTTAGTCGGTGTGGTTTCCGATACGCATATTCCAGCCCGTGCTTCTTTTTTACCATCTCGCCTTATCGGTCTGTTGGACGGTGTCGACCTGATACTGCATGCCGGTGATCTGGAAGAGGAAGGTGTCATGGATGAACTCAGGGCCCTTGCCCCGGTTGAGGCTGTAGCGGGAAATATGGATCCGCTTAATTTAAAAGTAAAGCTGGGTGTTGAGAAAATAGTCCATCTGGGAGAAATATCGCTGGGGCTGATCCATGGCTCGGGATTTCCGCGGGGTGTGCCTGACCTGGCGCTGCAGAGATTTAATGGCCACCGGATTCAGGGGCTGGTCTTTGGGCACAGCCATGTGCCTTTTCTTGAGCAACGTGGGGATGTTCTTTTCCTGAATCCCGGTTCGGTGGGGGATCCCCGCCGGGGAAGCACGTCTTCCTGCGCTCTGCTCAGTATCGAAGGCGGGAAACTGCACGCGGAAATAATCTGCCTTTAGGTCATTGAGCATAGAGGAAAGCTTTGGCAGTTAAACTATTTAAAAAACACGACCGGGTGCCGTGTTTTTTTTAATGTTTCCTTCTCGCTCGAGTATAAATAGTTGTAGGAGGAGGGCTGGTGGTGATTAAATATATTATTTTTCGTGCGGTTAAGTTCCCCATTAAACAATTGGTATGCTGTTTATTGCTGTCCGGTGTCGTGATCATTCTGCTCTGGTGCGGTAACCTTGATGATAGGGTTTTCCCTGCCCAGACAGTTCTTCCCCTTTCGGGCAGAATTATTTGCGTCGATCCCGGACATGGTGGCTATGATCCGGGTACGATCAGAAATGGAATTCAGGAAAAAGATATTGTCCTTAAAATTGCCGTGTGTCTACAGGATTATTTGCAGCAGGGCGGGGCCTGGGTTGTGCTAACGAGAGAGGAAGACCGGGATTTTCTGGAAGTAACGGCCGGGCCCAAAAAGAGATTAGATATGAAGCATCGCCGTCAAATAATAGAAGAAGGGGGGGGCGAACTGTTAATCAGCATACATGCCAATTGCATCTCCTCTACGATCTGGCGTGGGGCGCAGGTTTTTTACAGGGAAGGCAGCGAGGAGGGGAAACTGCTGGCCTCGGCAATCCAGAATGAGCTGATCCGCATCCTTCAAAATACGGATCGACAGGCAAAAAGCAGCGACTATTATATACTCAGGGAAACTTCCATGCCCGGTGTTATTGTGGAAGTCGGCTTTCTTTCCAATCCGGAAGAGGCAGAGCTTTTAAACCGCCCGGAATACCAGAAAAAAATTGCCTGGGCAATATATTTGGGGATTATCAGTTACCTTTGCCAATGATAACAATAAGGTATAGATCTTTAGATTATTATTTTAAAATGTAGGATTTCCTTGTTTCTTTGAAGAATATATCCTGTAGGCACTGCTGTGCTAGCTAATTAGACAGGTAACATAAAAGAAAAAGAAGATGGAATACTGAAGATAGCGGTAGATAATGGTACTTTATGAGCTGAAGCGTTGAACTGTTGAGGTATACAAGGCTGCTGCAATAAGAAGATTTGTTTTAAGAAGACGTAGTCCCTTTTACAAGTTGCTGCATTTGTCTTTATGCTTGCTTATTCTCAGCTATAAGGGGGGTTTTCATTGAGCATATTGGTTGCAGGTATTTGCCCTCACCCGCCACTGATTATCCCGGAGATTGGCGGCCGGGAGATAGATAGGGTACGCAGTACGGCGGATGCTTTAGATAAATTAAGCGATCAGGTTACCGCCCTTTTTCCTGAAACGGTGATCTTTATTACGCCGCATGGCCCTGTTTTTAAAGATACTCCGGCTATCCTGGCCGATGAGGAACTACGGGGGGATTTCAGGGATTTTGGGGCTCCCGGTGTCAGCTTCAGTGTTAAAAATGATCTCTTACTCGTTAATGCTATTGCTGAAGAGAGCCGTAAAGTAAATATAGGTGTTAATCTGCTCCGTAGGGATAACAGCCGGATGCCGGGGGATATTACTTCCCTGGATCACGGTATAATGGTGCCCCTTTACTATTTGGAAAAGGCGGGTTTTGCAGCCGGCTGTGTCGCCATTACCTTTGCCATGCTCCCTTTTAATGACCTTTTTCGTTTTGGGGAGGTGGTAAAAAAGGCGGTGGAGATTTCCGGACGCAGGGTAGCGGTGATTGCCAGCGGAGATCTGTCCCACCGGCTGACCAGGGATGCTCCTGCAGGCTACAACCCTCTCGGGGGGGAATATGACCATCAAATAGTGGAGAATGTTAAGAATTACAGGGTAGAGAATCTGCTGGAAATGGATGAAAAGCTGGTTGCGGTTGCGGGGGAGTGCGGCCTGCGTTCCATTCTAATTTTGCTGGGCATCCTCTCCGGAAGTAAGATTAAACCGGAGGTTTTGTCCTATGAAGGCCCGTTTGGCGTCGGTTATTTAGTGGCATTGTTTACACCCGCAAAGGAGGAGGATGTTTAGTGCAAGAAAGAGGCAGCGTTTATACGGAGATTGCCCGTAAAGCCCTGGAGAGCCGCGTTCGGGGAGAGCGCCTTTCTTCTGTTCCTCCGGGCCTTTCCCTGGATCTTCAAAAGCCGGGGGCAGCTTTTGTATCCATCAAGAAAAGAGGTGAGCTCAGGGGTTGTATCGGGACGATAAGCCCAACGAAGAGGACGCTGGCGGGGGAGATCGCTGCCAATGCAGTCAGCGCCGGCTTAAGAGATCCGCGATTTTTACCGGTTACCGCGAATGAGCTCCCGGAGCTCACTTATTCAGTAGACGTTCTTTCAGAACCGGAAAAGGTACAAGATATTAGCGAACTTGATCCTGAGCGTTTTGGTGTAATTGTACGCCGTGGCGGGAGAACAGGCTTGTTATTGCCGGACCTGGAAGGGGTCTCAACTGTAGAAGAGCAATTATCTATTGCCAAACAAAAAGCGGGTATCCTTCCGGACGAGCCGGTAGAGATTTACCGTTTTGAAGTAATCCGCTATTACTGAGAGGTTACTGCAGAAGGGAAGTAATATGCAAGAAGCGCGTTTTTATAGCAGAGAAAAAGATTCCTTTATTTGCAGGCTTTGCCCCCAGGAATGCAAGCTGAGGGAGGGGCAGGATGGGATCTGCGGTGTCCGCAAGGTTGTAGACGGCAGATTGGTAACGATGAATTACGGCCTCTGCGGAGCTTTTTCTTTTGATCCCATCGAAAAAAAGCCTCTTTATCATTTTTTCCCCGGGCATGATATTTTGTCCCTGGGTTCTGCCGGCTGCAACCTGAACTGCTCTTTTTGCCAGAACTGGACTCTGGCCAGAGGCGAGGTGCCCGGTGGCAAAGAGATAATATCTGCTGAGGCCCTTGTCGGCATTCTCGAAGAAAGGCCGGCAAGGGAACAGCTGGGTATTGCTTATACCTATAATGAGCCAACTGTCTGGTTTGAATTTGTCCGTGATACATCAGAGGTAATCGCCGAAAAGGGCTATAAAAATGTTCTGGTTACCAACGGTTTTATCAATAAGGAGCCTTTGAAAGAGCTTTTACCTTTTATTCAGGGGATGAATATTGATGTTAAGGCTTTTAAGGATAGTTTTTATAAGCGTTACTGCCGGGGAAAGGGCATTAAACAGGTCCTTAAAACTGTGGAGCAAGCTCTATTTGCTTGTCATGTTGAACTGACCTACCTGATAGTAACATCCCTCAACGACAGCCCTGAGGAAATAGGGAATTTTATTGATTGGGTGGCTGGCCTTGATAAAGAGATTCCCGTGCACTTTAGCCGTTATTTTCCCAGTTATCGCATGGATCTGTCTCCTACCCCCCTGGAGACCATGTATGCTGCCTGGGAGAGGGCCTGCGAGAAGCTTTCTTATGTCTATCTCGGCAACATTGCAGATGATGAGCGGAGCTCTACTTATTGTCCGGATTGCGGTGGGCTGCTTATCCGCCGGAATGGTTACCGTCTGAAAAATTTGGGCTTGAAAGGAAAGAGCTGTAATAAATGTGGTCATACTCTCAGGCTTACAGGGCATATTTATGGAGAAGGGCCTTGCTCCGGTTAAGGGAACTTCCCCGGCTTTACAAGGGAGAATTATTTGCCAGTTAATAAAGCCGAAAAAAAATCACCTCCAAAAAGGAATTAGCCCACTGGAGGCAGAATTAAAAAATAAACCAGCTGGCAGGGAGTTGGAAGCTATAATATGTGGGAAAAAATTTTAACCGGTATTATCCAGTTCCGCCCGGAATGGCGTGATGTTTTAGATATTGCCATAATAACATACATTTTTTACCGTATTACCCTTCTGATCAAGGGTACCCGGGCGGAACAGCTGGTTAAAGGCCTTATTGTTCTTCTAGTTTCCCTCTTTGTCAGCAACCTGTTTGGGTTGAGGACTGTAAACTGGCTGTTGCAGGGATTAATGACGATCAGTCTTGTCGCAATCCCTATTATATTTCAGCCGGAGCTGAGAAAAGCCCTGGAGCAGCTTGGCAGAGGCAAAATTTTTCAGAGATCTCTTTACGAACGGGAGGATGAGAATTTCCTGGAGGTGCTTGAAGAACTCCTCAAAGCCATACCCGTTATGGTTAAGAAAAAAATCGGGGCCCTCATTGTCCTGGAACGGGAAACCGGTTTGAATGATATTGTTGAAACGGGCATACTCATCGATGGGGTTACGACGGCGGAGTTGTTGATCAATCTTTTTATCCCCCGCAGCCCGTTGCATGACGGCGCTGTGATTATTAGAGGCCGGAACATTGTTGCCGCAGGTTGTTTTCTTCCTTTAACGGAGAATCCTAATCTGAGCAAAGAGCTGGGAACCAGACATCGTGCGGGACTTGGAATTACCGAGGTGTCTGATGCGGTAGTTATTATTATCTCCGAAGAAACAGGTGTTATCTCGCTTGCCAATAATAGTAAATTGACGCGTTATCTTGATGAGAAGACACTGCGCAGTACACTGATGAACTTTTTTTCGGTAACGAAGAAAAAGAGAAGCCTTTCTTCTATTTTGCCCTGGAGGATTAATATAGACGATGGGAACGATGAGTAAAATAATAGAGAGTCGAAACTTTGCTAAGATCATATCCTTTTTTCTTGCCCTGATCCTCTGGCTTTTTGTCTCCGGGGATAGCCAGGAAGCCCTTGGCCTTGAAGCCCGCCGCTCTTTTGGCAATATCCCCCTTTCCTATCGTAACCTGGGGCAGGATCTGGTAATCATAGATATGGATCATAGTATTACCCTGTCGCTGCAGGGAGTCCCCCAAGCTTTTGATGGTTTAACACCCGCGCACCTGGAGGCATATGTTGATCTGAGCGGGAAAAAGGAAGGCCGCCACGAAATGCGTATTAATGCTGAAGCACCGCAGGATTTGAGCATAGTCAGTATTGAGCCGGCGAGGGCAACGATCATCCTGGAAAATTTGATCACGAAGCAGATGAATGTGGAAGGCAGCCTGGAGGGAGAACCTGCAGGAGGAAAAATCGTTAATGAAGTTTACTTTTCCCCCGAGGAAGTATTTGTCAGGGGAACTCGCGATAAGGTTGATTCTACCCATGGTGTTGTCTTTGCAATAGATGTGAGCGGTGCGGAAGGCACTATTAATGACAGTATCAAACTTATACCGGTTGATGACAAACTCAAAACCGTTCAGGGGGTAACAGTAACCCCTGAAGAGGTTGAGGTTACGATCAGCTTCAGCCTGCCCCAAAAGGAAGTTCCGGTAGAGGTTGTTTTTGCGGATAACGTGGGAGATGAAGTTGAGGTTGCCTCCCTTGAGCCTTCACTAGTAACCGTAGAAGGACCGGGGTTTCTTTTAGAAGAGGTTGACTCTATGCAGACAGAGGAGATTATCCTGGATGATTTAGAGCTTCCCGCTACGATAGAGGTCATGCTGATATTTCCTGAAGGGGTAAAGCCAGTTCAGCACAAAACTGTAGCGGTTAGAATTTTTCCGGTTGACTAATTTTGAGCAAAAAGAGAATTAGGGTGAGCAGATGAAAAAATTGTTCGGGACAGATGGAATCCGGGGAATGGCCAACTTGGAGCTGACTCCGGAGCTTGCGTTTAGAATGGGACGTATTGTTGCTTTCCTGCTGGGAAGCCGGAGTTGCACGGAGCAACCTTTTTTTTGGCTGGGCAGGGATACCAGGATTTCCGGAACCATGTTGGAGGGAGCTCTTGTGGCCGGTATTACCTCCACAGGTGTGCAGGTCCGCCTTTTGGGGGTTGTATCTACACCGGCAGTAGCTTACTTAACTGTTGCTTTGAAAGCTGCCGGGGGGGTTATGATCTCTGCTTCGCACAATCCGGCCGGGGATAACGGTATAAAGTTTTTCGATGCGGATGGTTATAAGTTAAGTTTAGAACTGGAAGCAAAGGCGGAAGAGCTTTTTTATGGGGATGCGGATGATTTCCCCCGCCCGGCAGGCGAGGGAGTGGGCCGGGCGTTCAGGTCCGGGAAAGCTTTACAGCACTACCTGACTTTCTTAAAAAAGGAAGCTCCCGGCTTAAAGGGGCTGAAAGTTGTTCTGGATTGTGCCAACGGCTCGCTTTGGAAAATTGCCCCGCGGGTTTACAGAGAACTTGGAGCGGATATAATCTCTCTACATAGCAGCCCGAACGGGAATAATATTAATGTAAAATGTGGTTCAACAAGCCCGGAAATCCTGCAGAAGGCTGTCCGTAAGCATGGGGCTGACCTCGGCCTGGCTTTTGATGGTGACGGGGACCGCCTAATCGCTGCAGACGAAAAGGGGGAACTGGTAGATGGCGATGCAGTGATGGCGATCTGCGCCTCCTACCTGGTTGAGAAGGAAATGCTTCCCGGAAGGAAAATCGTGGCTACGGTAATGAGCAACGGCGGTCTGGAAATAGCCGGAGAAGAACACGGTTTTGAAGTAATTCGCACGCAGGTGGGAGATCGCTTTGTCCTGGAGGAGATGCTCCGCAGGGAATGTGCTTTGGGCGGCGAACAGTCCGGGCATATTATCTTTGGTGGGCCGATGACTACCGGTGACGGACTTTTTACATCGCTGCAGCTTTTAAAGGTCATGCTCGAGAGGGGTGAACCCTTGTCCCGCCTTTCCTCAATTATTCGCCCCCTGCCCCAGTTGCTGGTAAACTGCCGCATAAAAAATAAGGAAGGCTGGGAAAACAATGAGCGTATTTCAGAGTCAATTAAGCTGGCGGAAAAAAAATTGGGGAACAGGGGAAGGGTTTTGATCAGGCCTTCAGGGACCGAACCGCTGATCAGGATCATGGTTGAAGGGGAAAAAAGCACACTTCTTCAGGAAATCTCCCGGAGCCTGGCAGCGGTTGTGGAGCAGGAATTGGGAATGTCCTCCTGAAAACCTCTTAGCACGGGGAAGGGATATTTTACTATATTAAAAACAGCGGCATGTACCAGCCGCAATAACACGCTGTTGTTTATTGCCGGATAATCGTCCGTCTATTAAATAGTTGGTAAGGTTGGTTTAATTAAAAAAACCCGAATAAAAAAATGGAACCAAATTATGGTTCCATTTTTTATACCATATTTTGTCATTTTTTGGCGTATCTTTTTTGACAGGCTATACGTTATAAGGTAATAAGAGGCATTACGCGGTTATTTTACAAAAAGGAAGGTTACATATTATGAGATACCGGTTAATTTATAATTTTTTTATAGCGCTTATTCTACTATTGCTATTGCTATGTACAGGCACGGTGCCTGTACAGGCAGCAGAAACGATAAAAATTTCTGTAGACGGACAAGTTGCACAATCAGATGTATCTCCTTATATCGATGCAAATAGCCGCACTATGGTTCCGGTACGCTTTATATCGGAAACGCTCGGGTTTTATGTGGGCTGGCAACAGAAAGAAAAGCTGGTCAGGGTCTCCCAGCCCGGCATTGTTGTGGAGCTGTTTATTGATCAGCAGACAGCGTATGTTAACGGAGATGAACATCAGTTGGATACCGCTGCTGTTCTAAAAGATAACCGCACGATGGTCCCACTGCGCTTTTTGGCCGAAACATTTGGTTTAAAGGTATTCTGGCATGGGGAAGAACGGACAGTTGTCATTGAGTCGCAGCCCCTCCCGCAAACGGAACTCGAAACTGAAACAGAAACCAAAACTGAAACTGAAATAAAGAAACGCAGAGCTACCGTAAACGGTAATAATGCAAATATCCGTTCCGGGCCGGGAACGGATTATGACCGCCTGACACAGGTTTCAAAGGGGACATCTCTGGTAGTACTGGCGGAGAGCGGTTCCTGGCTGCAGGTAGAGCTTCCGGGTGGTGACAGGGGCTGGATAGCCGGCTGGCTGGCGAATTTTGTCGGTACATCAACCGGGGAGCCAAAGCTGAGCGGGGAATATACAATGCCCGCTGATGCCGGGTGCTTTGCACTGGTGATGAAGCCTTCGGTCAATATTCGCTCTGGTCCCGGTTTGCAGTATCCGGTGATCTCCAAGACAACCCTGGGACAGCAGCTGGATATTTTGAGCGAAAAAGGCGGCTGGTATGCAGTACGCCTTCCTGACGGCGGCAGCGGCTGGATAGCCGGCTGGCTGGCGGCGGTGCGCTATGACAATAATAAGGTGAAATCCGATGCGGACGGAAATCAAAGGCCTAATTTGATCAGCCGCTGGAGTACAGGGGAACCGCTGATGCCGGGTGAGCAACCCTTTATTGCCGACTTAAAGGCCGAACATTACGGCAGTAAAGTTGTCCTGGAGATCAGCGCCGACTCTCCTTTGCATATGCCCTCATCCTTCCAACTGAATAACCCATCGCGACTTGTTTTTGATTTTTCCGCACGCATGGGGGAAGACGATCCGGCCCCTTCGCTGGCGGTAAATCACGGGGCTGTCAGGGAGGTCCGGCTGGGTCAGCCGGATAAGGGGACCGTACGGGTTGTCGCTGATCTTCAAGCCCCGGCATCTTATGCTCTGGACCGATCTTCAGATGGCAAAACAATAGCCGTTTGTATCGATACCGCAGATTCGGCCCGGCGGGTTATTGTCATTGACCCGGGTCACGGAACGCTTAACGAGTGGGACAGTTATGATCCGGGAGCTATTGGCCCATCGGGTCTAAAGGAATGGGATGTTAATCGCAGAATTTCCATGCTATTGGGCAATATTCTATTAAATGAGGGCTACACAGTCATCTATACCAACGAAACCAGTACGGGGTTATCGCTTGAGGAAAGGGCTCTGGTCGGCGGCATCTCCGGTGCTGATCTGTTGGTCAGTATCCACGCCAATGCGTCAACCAATCCCTCAATGGGGGGGACGATGACTTTTTACCACAACAATGCTCAGGCCCGGAAATCGATGGCACTGGCCGGTTATATTCAGGCAGAGCTGGTTAACCGTCTGCAAAGAGAAAATAAGGGCATCCGGGAGGCGAATTTCCTTGTTTTAAGAAGCTGTCCGATTCCAGCTGCGCTGGTTGAGGTGGCCTTTATCTCAAACCCGGAGGAAGAGATGCTTCTGGCCGGTTCAGCATTTCAAAGGCGGGCGGCCGAGGCCATTGCTCTGGGTATTAAACGTTACCTGACGGCCCGGTAGGATTCTTGAACTTCATACAATCGATATTCCCCTGATCTTCAGGCAGCGCTTGAGACCCGATCACACAAACCCCCGGCAACGGGAACCCAACCTTTTGGAATGGAGTAATGGTTTTACAAAAGGTGTAGTATGTGAATTAATAATTATTCATATCTATGTTTTCCAGAGCTTTTAGTAATTGATCCGGTGCGATCGACAGGTCGTCAAATCCAGTCCAGTAATGATGGGGGTTTTCCCTTTTGCCAACGATAAAACGGTATTGTAAATGCAGCAAACGGCTGATTAACCAGTAATGCGGTTCCAGAAAACTTGGTGAAAACAATTCAATGACCGTTGTTCCGGGCTTGCAAAAAACAAGATTGGCAAGACCGGCGCCATGAGGAGCGACGATAACCATGGCATTATAAAAAATTTCTAGTTGCTTTTTGAGCGGTATTTCTTCCAGCACTATGCTTTTAAAGTTATACTTGTTTAAAATGATCAAGAGCTCTTCTTCATTCAGCACCTTTCTAGAAGACTGCCGTTTGATGTAGATTCTTTTACCTTCGCTTTCCGGCGGCATAATTTTAGGTGACAAAAAGATGTTTCTAACATAATTAACAGACCATTGATTGGGGAGATTGACATATGACGGCACGACCAATTGCTTTGCCTGCAGGTGAAAATTCACCGGGGGACGAATTATTTTTTCTGGGGTAATTCCGCATAGCGCGAGCGTTTCCAGCTGAAATGGCAATGCGCGGTGATTAATGATATATTTATCAATTGTGAAGCGACTTTTTTGTAGAAGGTGAATCCGGGCCAATACCTCGAGCATCCAATGATAATAGTTATAGGCTGCCGGATGGTTTAGAACCGCCACTGTTTTCTCGGTTTTTGTTAAGGGCGGCATTTTTTTTTGTTGAAATATTGAATGCTCTTGAGGCCATCTGGCCCATTCAACTGAAACATCCCAAAGAAGCTTATTGTCCGGCGAAATAACTGCTTTTTCTCCCCATACGCGCCCGTAAGGTATTTTGGCAACAAATGCTTTATTACTGCACTCCGGTTTCCCAGTTAATAATTTAGTTTCCTCTTCTCTAAGAACCGCAGGTACAGGCATTGGCGGGTATAGTTCAGATAATATTTTTGTTTTTGCTAACGGGGAACACTCGACCCAATCTGGCGTTGATTCATAATAATCCTCAGGAGGAGATAGAGGAGAGTATAAATTAAAGGTTTGGTACATGTTCCTCACCGGCCTTGCAATGGGAATTAGTTTGTACATTTTACGATGTAGAGTTAACATAACTCTACAGTTAAACCATTCACTCGCCGGGCGTACTTTCCGCACCGGGTACATTGTGGGGTTGCATTATTTTATTCGCTAAAAAGTCAAGCGTTACAAAGCAACACGGGTAGGCCTTCCTTTAGCAAGATAAGCACAATTGACGGAAAACGCAGAAAACACGCCCGGATGTTTTTGATCATCCGGGCGTGTTTTCTGCGCCTGGTGCAAACTATTAGTTATGAATTTTTTGACCATCTTTCTCTATCTGAGGGTCACTTGTCAAATTCAAATTTCAATGCTGTTCTGTAGCTTTCTAAATAGTGAAGCTCAATATGACTCATGTCGATGGGCATAGCGTAAACAAGGCTCCCCTCAAAGCTCTCTCCCGGCTCGATATCAGCGCCCCCAAAAGTATCCGGATCGGCGTTTACGCCGGTCGTTCTCGCATACGATTCCCGAGAACCGCTTTCATCTCTGACATACTGGAAATCGTTAGCCCCGATACTCTGCTTTTCTTTGGATATATTTGTTACTTTAAAGGACACGACCACATACTCTCGTCCTTCCGGAGGACCATTTATCCATTCCGCAGCCTTTTCCGCCTTTGTTATCATAATTTCCAGATTGTCTGTCCGGCCTGCTTCACCAATTGGATATACCTCTTCTTCGGCCGAAGTGGCAGCGGGAGAAGGGACTACGCTTTTTCGAGCTTTTCTTCGCCTTTCACCGCACAACCCGACAATGTAAAAAGCACAAGCATAAAGCCCAAAACACAGATTGATACCTTTATCCCGTTATTTTGTTTTATGTTCATCTTTAAATCCATCCTTTCTGAGGCTGATGCTTCCGATATCATCAGTCGGTGCGTCGTTCAAATACCGCCTCGTTTTCATCTCCGGGGAGAAGTATGATTTTATTCGTTTCAGCCCGGCAATTTATCTTGGCAAAGGTATCGCTGCCGTCATGGAGATAAAGGGCCTCGGCTTTGTCATAGGAGATCTCCTCATTACCCAGGATAAAAACATAGCCGTAGGTCTGATCGTTTTCCTTACCTTCCAGAAGCCAGACGTAATCATCGGATAAACTGACTAAAACCTCCTTATCCGGATAAAAACTGAGGTATCCGTCGGGGCCGGCGAACGCAACGTTAATTCATCCACTTCTCCGCTGTCTTTTCCCTCTGAAGTTCCGCAGCCCGAAAGTATCGCCATGATTAGAAGCAAGGCAAGTGCTCCTGTGAAATATCTTTTAATCATTTTCTCCTCCTTTTTTCCTGTTCATAACAAAGATCAGAAACCCTCCGGCGATCATCAAAACCACCTGTCCCGCCCCAAGCCCTGTGTCCTGCTCCATGGCGTTGATATAGGGAAAAGCGTGAAAATACCGCACCCTCACGGTCGATGTTCCATCGGCTTTCAGGTAGACTGAATCGCCAATCTGCTTTGTAAATCCATTGACCTCTTTCCCATCGTGCAGGGTAAAGGTGTAGCTGATATTGTAAGTATACCGTCCCGGTTTGCCGTCCGTGCGCTCGCCGCCTTCACGCCGAACATCGGTAATGACGGCGGATGCGCTTTTCCCGGCAAAGTTGAGCATAATCTCCGATGCACCCATGAAAATGAGGCCAATGCCCAGCAGTGTGATTAGGATACGAGGAATCAGTCCCTTTTTAATCATCGGTTCCTCCTATGGCTTGTTCATTCCGGTAAACGCCATCCTCTCCGAGCGATAGCATGATAAAGCTCTTGACATAAAAGGTCTTTGCCTTTCTATCGTAGGCGATCGTAAAATTTCTCTGGATGCTTTTATCTTCCATCCATATCACCGCAGAAGCCTTTCCGGGAGAGCGATGGGGAACCTGCATTTCTTCATAAACCAGCTCCAGCGGTTCCTCTTGTGCATTGTTGGACGCCGTTATTGCCTCAAGAATCCGTTCGTTACTGGGCGTAGGTGCAAGCAGCCCACAGGAGCAAAGCGACAGCGCCGTCAAAAGCACAGCTATGATCAAACGCCCGAATTTTATGCGGCCAATAAATATCTTTCGCATTTGCAGTTACTTGAACGATTGAAAAACTTCCAGTATCTGCTTACTTTTCGGATGTTCCGTAATCAGGAATTCGGCGACAACCGCTCCGTTTTCAAGGACAGAGCATGTGTTTCTCAGCAGAAACTCCTGATTATGCCAGGCGGGATCATTGGTTTTTGAATCATATCCGTTATCATCTATAAATTGCAGATATCGTTCCGCCGTGCTGTTGAGATTTTCAAGGTCGTATTCAAGAAGCAAGATTTGTTCGTCATCCAATGATACCCGATACTGATTGATACAACCGTACATGGAATTAAGGGTGGAATCGCTGCTTTTCTCCTTAACCTCAGCATTGATCCCGGCCGCGCCCCATGCCTTAACCAGGTCATCTATACGTGCGCTGCTCTTTTCGGATATAACCGTCTGCTTCGAATCCGCCGTTTTGCCGTTGGAGCTTTTTTCCGGGGTATCTCCGCAACCGGTAAAGATTAATACGGATACGACTCCCACCAATATCAAAGACAAAAAGGTAACGATCTTCGTTTTTTTCATGGAAACTACACTCCTTTTTCAATATCATACTTTAGTGATATAACCGGATAGCATTTGATAGCATCAGTCGGTTTTCTCATCCTCCTTTCGCTTTTAAGTGTGTTGTCCGAAACATGACTTCATGCTCCACCTGCGAATAGTTCTCCGCCGCGCAGAACAGCGCAATCTGTTCCATCCAGCCGCCCCGCAAAAGGATGGTGAGGCTTTTCGGTTTGTATTTCACCTTTGTGACGCGGTTCCACCGAAGAAAAACCTCCTGCCGCGACTGCGCCAGCATCCCCGCGCCGGCGACGGCAGGCCTGCCGGATAAAAGCCCCAGCACGACCGTCAGTATTCCAACGCCGGTTAAAGCCGCGAAAATAAAATTTCTTTTTCCGATCGCTTTCAACCGTACTCCTCCTTTTCCGGCAGGATTTTAACCGTTAAGAACAACATAGCAATATTGCAAACAAAAAAGGATCACCCAACCGGGTAGTTTGCATGAAAAAAGCCCCTACCTTTTTCGGGTAGGGGCTTGAAATCACATGATTTTCAGAGGTTCTATTTCGATAGGGCCGCATCCTCTTTTTTCAGCATGATGTTAATCAGCTCCGCGCGGCTTTGAATATTGAATTTGGAATAGATGTTTTTTACATAATACTTGACCGTGTTTTCGCTGATATATAATTCACCGGCGATGGTTTTGTAGGTCTTCCCCTGAAGCAGCAGGGAGGCGACCTGGCTCTCCCGTTCCGATAGATTCCCGAACCTTACAGTTCGTTCAATCTGATTCATCTGTTCCTGTACGGGCCGTTCGGAAAACTCCGCGAGATACGCATGGTCCTTGAGCAGGGAGGAAAGGTGTTTATGCAGCGGAGGCAGGAGAACCAGCGTCACACAAACCACGACCAGCGCCAGCAGCGTGGGATTCGGGCTATGTATATTTGAAGATGTGATTGCGCTGCCAATGAGCCCGCCTAACAGCACACCCAATACATTGGCGGACAGACCCACGCCAAGAATTCTTGCGGGGTTTTTATGCAGCTCCAGCATTTCGCCGAGGATGCTCCACCAGAACAGGTCGTACACCCCGCAGGCCCCAAGCATCAGCGTATTGATCACAAGATAGCTGCCCGCCCCGCGGTCTAGACCCATGAAGCCGATAAAGGAAAGACCGATCATGGCGATGGCTACATAGAGGATATAGGACCGGTTGATACGCCGGGGCAGGTTTCTCATGACAAAAAGTGCCGTGATATATGGAAGCGCCCAATACCAGCTTGTCAGCCATTCGAGATGCGCAAAGGCGGGACTCACTACCTGATACATGAGCCCCGAGTTGATGGTGATAATGGTAATGAAGAGGCATAGAAAAACGAGAAGCTTTGTAATGCTTACGGGGTTCTCTTTCTGCTCCGGGGATGCTAGGGAAGCGGTGTCATGATCCTTGGCAGTTTCAGGGCAAACGCAAAGGCGCCGAGCAGCATGAGCATGGATAGCGCCAGTCCCAGGCGCGGCGACAGGTGGATGGCCGCCATATTGAGCAGTATCATCAGGACATTTGACAGGATCAGCATATCCGCGATCGTTTTGATCCGCTCGTTTTTCGGTGTGCCGCTTTTCAGGTAAAGCGCCCAGGCCGCCACGCAGCCTCCGGCCAGAAAGGAGCTCAGGAGGATTCCGCCTGTCCAAAACACGGACGGTGGTAAGAAAAAAATCACGGATACGGCGACGAAAAAAAGATACGAAATTAAAAACAGCCGCTTTGCCGCCTTCCTGGTTTTGATGAACAGTCCACACAAAAGCAGCCCGGCGAAGATGGCCGCTATGCCACAGAAAACCATAAAGGCGGGGTCGATTTTATAAGCTGCAGTAAGGGAATAGAATATTTGGCCTTCGAAAAGGAAGGCCAGCATCCAAGCGGAGAACAAGGAATGGACGAGAATGGACAGACCTCGTTCGCCTGGATTAAAACATATTATTTTAGATAACGTTTTATTATTTTTCATTTCATATCCCCCGTGGCTGTGGCTGTTCGATCCATAATTCGATCCATAAAATATAATATATGAGACGCAGGATCCATAAGTCAATTATATCAATTATATTACAAAGCGGGAAGGAGCTCCCAAAAATTAAACTGCGATTTAGTCAAAATTATGTTATAATGCATCCGAAGGAAGGATGATCTTATTGGATAATACTTCGATTCTAGAGGGGCTGAACGATGCCCAGCGCGCAGCTGTGACCAATGCCGGCGGCCCGCTTTTAATTCTTGCCGGTGCCGGTTCGGGAAAGACGAGGGTTCTTACCCACAGGATCGCTTACCTGCTGGAGGCTGAGAAGGTTTCCCCCTGGGGGATACTTGCGATTACATTTACAAACAAAGCTGCGAATGAGATGAAGGAAAGATTGGTAAACCTTATTGGGCCCATTGCCAATGATATGTGGGTCAGCACCTTTCATTCGGCCTGCGTGCGCATTTTACGGAGCCATGCAGGGGAGATAGGGTTTAACCGCAATTTCGTGATTTATGACATGGCTGACAGGGAAACACTGCTCAAACAGTGTTTAAAAGAACTGGACCTGGATCCAAAACAGCATTCTCCCAGAGCAATTGGGGCGACAATCAGCAATGCCAAAAATGAATTAAAAGATGCGCGGAAGTTTTCCAGTGAAGCGGACGACTACTACCGGAAGATTGTCGCGGGCGTTTATAAATTATTTGAGGAAAAAATGGCGGCGAACAATGCTTTCGATTTTGATGATCTATTGATGAAAACAGTTGAGCTGTTTCAAGCTAATGCAGGGGTCTTGGAATTTTATCAAGACAAATTTTTATATATTCTGGTTGATGAGTATCAGGATACAAACCGCGCCCAGTACATTCTTGTCAATCTTTTGGCCGGAAAGCATAGAAACCTTTGTGTGGTAGGCGATCCGGACCAGTCCATATACCGCTGGCGCGGAGCTGACATCAAGAATATTTTGAGCTTTGAAAGGGATTATCCGGAGGCAGCAGTTATAAAATTAGAACAGAACTACCGTTCTACCGCCAGCATCTTAACTGCTGCGAATGCGGTTATCAAAAATAATTCCGGCCGTAAAGAAAAGAACCTTTGGACCGACAAACCTGGCGGGGATAAGATTTATCTGATCAAGGCGGAGGATGAACTGGATGAGGCCGCAAAGGTAACGGCAGAAATCATTTCTTTAAAATCTTCGAGTAACATGCTCTACGGGGATATGGCTGTTCTGTACAGGGCACATGCCCAGTCGAGGGCGATCGAAGAGGAACTGGTTAGAAATAATATTAGCTACCAGATATTTGGAGGAACTAAATTTTATGAGAGAAAAGAGATCAAAGATATCCTGGCCTACCTCAAAGTTCTTGTTAATAAGGATGATGATTTGAGTCTTGCGCGCATCATCAATGTTCCCAAAAGAGGCATAGGTTCGACGAGCCAGGCAAAAATTGGGGAATTTATACTGCAAAGGGGAATGTCTTTGTATGATGCACTCTCTATTATTCATGAAGTGCCCGGCCTTTCAGGAGGGGCTATAAACAAGTTACAGGGTTTTAAAAAATTGCTGGAACAATTTGAAGAGGAACTGGAGACTTTCTCCGTAACAGATATTACTTCGTATATTTTAAATGAGACAGGTTACCTGGAAGTCCTTCTTCGCGAAGATACTGTAGAAGCCGAAACCAGGCGCGATAACTTAACAGAATTTCTTAATGTCACTGCGTTCTATGATCAGCGGAATCCTGATGGGTCGCTGGAGGATTTTCTGGCGGAAGTATCCCTGGTTACAGATATTGATGACTATGTTGAAGAGGAGGACAAGTTGGTCTTAATGACGCTGCATAGCGCAAAGGGCCTGGAGTTTCCGGCGGTATTTATCATGGGGCTGGAGGAGGGGACCTTCCCTCATTTTCGCTCGCTGGACAGCGAGCATGAAATGGAGGAAGAGCGGAGGCTCTGCTATGTCGGCATGACCAGGGCAGAGGAAAAGCTGCACCTTTCTTATGTAAAGAGGAGATTCATGTACGGTGAGACCCGTTACAAAATACCCTCACGTTTTTTAAGGGAAATCCCTGAGGAATACCTCGATAACTCCAAAAATAAGGAAAAAGAAAAAACGGTGAGATATGTCTTTGCAGGTAAGCCTGCCGGGGAAAAAGAGGATAACCTGAAACCTGAAAAAGATTTTAAACTGGGCGATAAAGTATTCCATAAAAAATGGGGCGGGGGTGTCGTTGTAGAAGCCAAACCGGGGGATACTGTGATTAAAGTAGCTTTTCCCGAGCGGGGCATAAAAAGCCTGGACATTTATTTCGCCCCCCTAACGGTAGTCTCCAGAAAGCAATAGCGGAATGCAGGGACAGGTCAAAACCACTGAAAAACAATAGTTTTTTGTCTGTCATGCTGAGACGAAGTCGAAGAATCTTATGTCTTCAATAACTTTAAGATCCTTCGCTAACGCTCAGGATGACAATTCAGGAACGCTTAGGATGACAATTCAGGGCTTTTTCAGTGGTCTCGGACAGGTCCCTTGTCCCACGGCAGACGGTCCGACATCCATTGAGAGTAATCTAACGCTGGAATTTTTGTGCGAGGGCGAAGACTGTTTCCGGGCATCCCGGAATGCGCAGCTCCGGAGCAATCATCGCCAGAGGCTGCAGGACAAAAGCCCTTTCCAACATACGCGGGTGGGGAATGGTTAAGTCGGCACTTTCGAGGATTAGATCTCCATAGAGCAGAATATCAATATCAATCGTGCGCGGTCCCCAGCGGATCATGCGCATACGGCCCAGCTTATTTTCTATGGACTGCGTGGCGGCTAATAATTCTGGAGGCGTCAGGGAGGTGGTAATCTGCACTACGCCGTTTAAAAAATTGGGCTGCTCCAGGTAGCCCAACGGCTCCGTTTCCAGGAAGGGCGATACACGTCCAACTTTAATCTCCGGGTGGGCAGCGAGCAGGGCAACGGCCCGGCGCAAATAATAATGGGTGTCGCCGACATTGCCCCCCAATCCTAAATAGACAGGCTGTATCCGGATATTTCGAATGGTTCCCTTTGCTTTCTGCGACAATTCACTTGTCTCCCTGTGGATATCGGACACTATCTTCATCGCTACGTGTAATCTCAACAGCGGCATAGGCCAGTTGGCCGGGCAGGGGCGGGTGCATTTTCTTGACTTTGACCTGCACCGCCCGCGCACCCATGGCTAGAATTCGTGCGGCGATTGCCTCCGCCAGCGCTTCCAGCAGGTTAAAACGCCGGCCTTCCACTATTTTTTGAACTTCCCGGTAAATTTTTGCATAGTCCAGCGACTTTTCCAGAAGATCACTGCTGGCTGCCGCACGCAGGTTGCAATATATTTTTACAGTAACCTGAAACCGCTGACCAAGCTCTTTTTCGGCGGCGAGCGCACCATGATAGGCATAAAATTGCATGTCTTTTAACACTAACTTATCCGGCAAAGGTACGCCCTCCCCTGCAGATGGCATCGGTCATACGCACGACCCTGCTCATCTCCAAAACATCATGTACGCGCACAATCTCCACACCGCGGGCAATACCATAGGCGACAGTTGCCGCCGTCCCTTCCAGTCTTTGCTCCACCGGCAAATCCAAGGCCTTGCCGACCATTGACTTACGGGAAGTTCCCAGGAGGACCGGGTAACCAAGGCTGGTGATCTCCTGCAGGCAGCGCATTATCTCCAGGTTTTGCTCAAAATCCTTGCCGAAGCCGATCCCCGGATCCAGCACTATATTCTCCGCAGCCACGCCGGCTGCAAGAGCCCTTTCCGTACAGTTTCTTAAATTAGCAATAACCTCGGAGAGGAAATCCTCGTATTGGGTGTTGTCTTTGTTATGCATGAGGCAAACCGGTAGGCCGGCAGCGGCTGCAACTTCCAAAATTGCCGGGTCTCTCAGGCCGCCCCAAATATCATTGAGCATATCCGCTCCGGCATCCAGGGCTGCCCGGGCAACTGCGGCCTTATAGGTATCAACAGAAATGGGGATCGGGGAAGCATCCCGGATTGCTTTGATCACCGGGACAACACGGCCTATTTCCTCCGTCAGACTAATTTCTGCATACCCCGGTCGGGTCGATTCCCCGCCGACGTCAATAATATCAGCTCCTTGCTCCACCATTTGCAAGGCCTGCTCCACGGCCTCCGCTACAGTGTGATACCTGCTGCCATCTGAAAAGGAATCGGGGGTAACGTTGAGGATACCCATGATCAGGGTCCTTTCCCCCAGAGGGTAGGTTACATTTTTAAATTTTAAGGCCGCCGGGCGGCTGCAGCTATCCTGAATAATCTGGGCCAGCTGCCGCGACAGATTATTCAGGCCAAAGGACTGCCCGCGTAGTTTTCTGATCAGCTTGGCAAATTGTAGTTTGGTGCCGCTGAGCAGTGCGTTGCTTTTTTGAGCCTGCAGGCTGGCAACATTGCGGGATACAGCGCACTCCCCTCCTCGGGCCAGCATTTCCTGTTTGAGCACCAACGCGGCCTTGAGTGGGAGTTCCATGACCAGGATGGTATAAAATAAATTTTTGGGTGTCATGATCTGCACACCCGGAGGATCAGCACCGATCGATCGGAGCATGGCTTTAATTTCCTGTTCGTTTTTGAAATAAACAAGCCTGCAGTGGGTCATAACCTGCCTCCTTGGAATTAAGGTTTGTGCACAAAATGTTAGGTTAGAAAAAACGGCAGAGCCGGCTCAGTTACCAGTTCTGCCCTGCTATCTCAGGATACTCAGTACAGCAGCTGATCCCGTGTAGGCATATGCTTATATTTATGACATTCCGGAGCATGGGCACAGTCAAAGCAGCGGCGGGAAAGATCGTCAGCTGCCGCCAGCAGCCGGCCCAGTGGTGTGATACACTGCTGGGCCGGCTGACGATGCTCAGCAATCGCCGCGGCAATCACCTCTATTTCTGCCGCGGCAAAACCTGCCGCCTGCAGCAGCGGGCGGGACATGGCCGCACCGGCGGCAGCGTGATCTGTTTTTTCATCTTCATATTCACGCCAGCGCCCGATGTCATGCAAAAAAGCCGCCGTATAAACTGTTTCCTGAGAAAAACTTAATTGTCCCTCCAGCGACAAAATCCAGGCAATCCGTGCCGTATCCAGCAGATGCTGCTCGTCATGACCGCAAAATTTTCGCCGGGCTTCATATTTGCCGGTCCGGCGTTTGTATGTCTGGAAACGGGGATCGGTAAGAACCCTGTAAAACCTTTGCACGGCAATCAGACTCCTTTGATCAGGGAAAAAGCCTCGTCACGGGTTTTATGGTCGGTCCGGAAGATACCACGCACCGCCGAAGTAACCGTCATCGCACCCGGTTTTTTAATCCCGCGGATACTCATGCAGAGGTGCTCGGCCTCGACAACCACAACCACTCCCTTGGGATGCAATACACTCATGATTGTATTAGCGATCTGCATTGTCAATCGTTCCTGCAACTGTGGACGCCGGGCGAGCGTATCCACAACCCGGACCAGTTTTGAAAGGCCGGTTATTTTGTTCTGATTGGGAATGTAGGCGACATGGGCTTTCCCAAAAAAAGGCAGCAGGTGATGTTCGCACATGGAGTCAATACTGATATCTTTGATCAACACCATTTCCTCATGCTCTTCTTCATAAAAACAGGTTTGCAGATGCACGCCGGGGTCGACATGTAAACCACTAAAAATCTCGGCATACATCCTGGCAACCCGCTGTGGGGTTTCTTTCAACCCTTCGCGCTCGGGGTCTTCACCTATGGCTTCCAGGATCATCCTCACGGCGATTTGGATTTTTTCCCCGTCTACCTTATTCACCTCTACCACAGAACATCCCTCCTTAAATAAACTTAATTTCACAAGAAGCAACTGGAATAGAAAACACACATGGTAGAAAATGTCCGTGTAATGATCATTACTCTAGCATATTATCTTACATGATTCTACATTGCAAACTAGTTTCCTGCACTTTTTCCAGACACTTTAT
>LSQX01038738.1_pt1 | contig 26720 bp, 29 predicted proteins | sample 654561 | NCBI WGS metagenome assembly LSQX01 (sample SAMN04489861, study PRJNA283612) | anaerobic digester metagenome | isolation source: 4 biogas reactors fed with cattle manure at either 37C or 55C with and... | place: Denmark: Kongens Lyngby | collected 2014
CTTGGTGATCCTTTTATGCGTATGGATGGTCAGGCTGTATTTAAAAAAGCGGTGAGTCTATTAGAACGTTCAGCTTTGGATGTATGTGAAAAGGCGGGTATTAGTCACGAAGAGATTGACTGGTTTGTGCCCCATCAAGCTAATTTACGTATTATTAATGCTTTGGGTCGTAAGCTCGGCTTGCCTTCAGAGCGTGTCGTGGTCACTGTAGACAAGCATGCTAATACCTCTGCAGCTAGCGTGCCTTTGGCATTTGATGAGGCTCGTCGTGATGGACGCATCAAAGAAGGTCAACTAGTACTTTTGCAAGGCGTTGGCGGTGGCTTTACATGGGGTTCAGTGCTGGTTAGAGTTTAATCAGTATATGGCATCATCTTTTAAGCTTTATTAGAATTTGAGTGATTAATTAGGGTGGTTATGTATGACTAAATTAGCATTTGTTTTTCCGGGTCAAGGTTCTCAGAGTGTCGGGATGCTTGATAGTTGGGCTGATAGTGATGCAGTGCAAGCAGTGATGACTGAAGCCAGTCAGGCTTTAGGCCAGGATTTAAATGCCTTGGTAGCTCAAGGTCCGGCAGAGGATCTAAATTTAACCACTAATACTCAGCCAATCATGTTGGCAGCAAGTTATGCCATGTATCAGGCTTATTTAGCTGCCGGTGGCAAGTCCCCGGAGGTTGTGGCAGGTCATAGCTTAGGTGAGTACACAGCACTTAGCGCTGCTGGCACTTTAACCCTTAGTGATGCTGTGCGTTTAGTGCGTGTACGTGCTGATGCCATGCAGTCAGCAGTCCCTGTTGGTCAGGGTGGTATGGCCGCTATTCTGGGTCTTGATGACGATACCGTCTTGCAGGTATGTCAAGCAGCCAGTACTGATGATAGTTTTGTCGAAGCGGTAAATTTTAATGCACCGGCTCAGGTGGTTGTCGCGGGTCACAAGGAAGCGATTGATCGCGTCTGTGTGTTAGCCAAAGAGGCTGGCGCTAAGCGTGCTTTACCATTAGCGGTATCCGCGCCTTTCCATTCTCGTTTATTAGAACCTGCGGCTCAGGTATTGGCAAGTGCTTTGGCCGAGATTGAGTTACAGCGACCGGCGATGCCTGTGATCAATAACGTTGATGTCAAGACTGCTGATGCACCAGAAGAGATTGTGGATGCTTTAGTTCGCCAAGCCTGGCATCCGGTACGTTGGGTAGAGACAATTCGCAAGATGAAGGAAGAGGGCGTTACTCATATTGTTGAGTGTGGCCCGGGCAAGGTTTTAAGTGGTTTGGTTAAGCGTATAGAGCCGGATTTAGTGATGCTCAATATTAATGATCCGGCCTCTTTAGAGGCGACTTTAAAAGCTTTAGAAGATCAAGCTAACCACGCTTAGTATAGTGTTCGATTTGCATGCTAATGCTTTGATGATTAATTGCTTTAATAAGCGCTTTTCAGGATTAAAAGAATTATGTCAGAACAAGTTTTAAAAGATAAAATTGCTCTTGTTACCGGTGCCTCAAGAGGTATCGGTAAGGCAGTTGCTAAAGCCTTGGCCGAGCAGGGTGCGATAGTAGTGGGTACAGCAACTACTGAGCAAGGCGCAGCGGGCATTACTACAGAGCTTGAGGCTTTTGGTGGTCGTGGTGTGGTTTTAAATGTGACTGACGACGCCGCTTGTGATGAGTTATTGGCTGAACTGGCCAAAGAGGGTGGACCTCATATTTTGGTCAACAACGCCGGTATTACTCGCGATAATTTAGCGATGCGTATGAAGGATGAGGAGTGGCTAGATGTTATGCATGCCAACCTTAATGCTGTTTTCCGTTTATGTCGCGGTGTTATGCGTCCGATGATGAAGGCGCGTGAAGGTCGCATTATTAACCTGACTTCAGTCATTGCCTCAGTAGGCAATCCGGGCCAAGCTAATTACGCAGCCGCCAAGGCCGCTGTGGCAGGTATGAGCCGTAGCCTGGCAAGTGAATTAGGTAGTCGTAATATCACTGTGAACTGCGTGGCTCCAGGCTTTATTGATACCGATATGACGCGTTCACTAAGTGAAGATGTCACCAACGGTTTATTATCACGTATTCCTTTGTCGCGATTTGGTCAACCTGAGGATATTGCCAATGCTGTTGTGTTCTTGGCCAGTCCACAAGCCTCATATATTACAGGCACGACGTTACACGTTAATGGTGGCATGTTTATGCAGTAATTGACTGCAGTATTGTAAAAGTTTTATCAATGTTTTAGTATCTTTTTGATTTTATTGGCTTATTAAGCTTATTCGTCTTGAAAAGGAACTGAATCAGCAGTAAAGAAAGGTCGTTTAATTGGGAAAATATTTCCTTAAGCGGCTTATTTAATAAACATTGCAGTGTTTTTTGTCTAAAATGCAGTTGTTAAGCACTGCGCATTGCAATTTTGGGTGTTTTGACTACTTGAATTTGGTTTAATTTTTGCCTAGACTTGAGTAATTCAAAACAAATAATCACAGTATGGGTCATCTTTATAGTGGCCATTAGTTTTTAACTAGTAAGGGCTTAGCCCATTTGGAGAAATACATGGATAGCATCGAACAACGCGTCAAGGGCATTATTGCTGAACAATTAGCGATTAAGGACGAGTCAGAAGTAAAAAATGAATCTTCTTTTTTAGATGACTTAGGCGCTGACTCACTTGATATGGTTGAGTTAGTTATGTGCTTGGAAGACGAGTTCGAAACCGAAATCCCTGACGAAGAAGCAGAAAAAATCACTACTGTTCAACAAGCTATTGATTTTATCACTGCTAACAAGAAATAATCGCTTGGGTGATTTTTTCATAGCCGCCTAAACCGTCTTTTGCTGCTAAAGTTATTAGCACAAGGAGTCAGGCTTAGGCGGTTTTTGTTTTAAACTTCTAATAAAAACGTAACAGCTCATTTAAGGAGTCTTTAGTGAGAAGACGAGTCGTCATAACAGGCTTGGGCATTGTGTCACCTGTTGGAAATACCATTGAATCCGCATGGGATAACTTGGTCAATGGCCGTTCAGGTATTGGCCCTATTACCCGTTTTGATGCGAGTGAGTTTAACTCTCAAATTGCCGGGGAGGTCAAAGACTTTGACATCGGCAATTACCTTAACAGCAAAGAAGCTAAGCAGATGGATACTTTTATCCACTATGGTTTAGCTGCAAGTATAGATGCCTGGCGTGATTCCGGTTTGGATATCAACCAGATTAATCCTGAGCGTGCCGGTGTGATTGTCGGTTCAGGTATTGGTGGTTTACCTCGCATTGAGGAAACACAAACTGCCTTTTTAGAAAAAGGCCCACGCCGCATTAATCCGTTTTTTGTGCCGTCATCATTAATTAATTTAATTTCAGGCCATTTAACCATTATGTTGGGTCTCAAAGGGCCTAGCTACGGTGTAGTTTCCGCTTGTACTACAGGTTTACACTCTATCGGCGATGCCGGTCGTTTAATTGAATATGGTGATGCCGATATCATGGTTGCCGGTGGCGCTGAGTCTACCGTTTCTCCATTAGGTATTGGTGGTTTCGCTGCAATGCGTGCCTTATCTACGCGCAATGACGATCCGACCACAGCTTCACGTCCTTGGGATGTGGACCGTGATGGTTTCGTTTTAGGTGAGGGCGCCGGTGTAATGGTACTCGAAGAGTACGAACACGCTAAAAAACGTGGTGCCAGGATCTACGGTGAGTTAGTTGGTTATGGTATGAGCTCTGATGCGCATCATATCACCGCTCCTAACGAAGACGGGCCGCGTCGTGGCATGGTTAATGCCCTTAACAATGCAGGCATTAATCCTGATCAAGTTAACTACGTTAACGCTCACGGTACCTCAACACCTCTTGGTGACCTTAATGAAACTAAAGCGCTTAAATTAGCCCTGGGCGATCACGCTAAAAAGGTGGTTGTTAACTCTACCAAGTCAATGACCGGTCACTTATTAGGTGCGGCCGGTGGTATTGAAGGTGTGTTTGCAACCCTAGCGGTTTACCATCAGAAGTCACCTCCAACAATCAATATCTTTAATCAAGATCCTGAGTGTGATTTAGACTATTGTGCCAATGAAGCGCGTGATGTAGCGATTGAATACGCTCTATCCAATTCCTTTGGTTTCGGTGGCACTAACGGCTCAATGGTTGTTAAAAAGATTTAGTTTTTACATGTACTCACCAGTATTAAACCGAGTGTGGCATCAAACAATTTGGATCAAGCCCAGCTCTTATGAGATTTTTTATAAGAGCGGCTTGATTTGGATTAGCTTTATGTTGATAGTTGGTTTTACTACTGCCTGCCTATTAACAGCTATATGTTTTGCTTTTTTTAGAGGTCAGGCAGTACGATCTGCTTGGGGTCTAACCATAAGCCCTGAGGGTGATTGTCAATATCGCCCCTCTGCAGAGGCTGAGATCATTAGTTGTAAGCTTGTTTCTGTGCGCCATGCTTTGTTCTGGTGTCATTTAGTATTACAGTCTGATAATGGCAAATCTTATTCATTAGTAGTGTGGTTAAATAGTTTAAATCCTCAACAAAAGCGTCGCTTCAATGCTTTGTGTCATAATTGGTCTCAGGAGATATTGACATGAGTACAGAGCGAGAGATAGATGCAGCCTTAGTCAAGAGAGCACAAGCTGGCGAAAAGCGGGCTTTTGAGTTGTTAGTGACTAAGTACCAACGACGTATTTTACGTCTGTTGGGCCGTATTCTGCATAATCAAAGTGATGTCGAAGATATTGCCCAAGAAACTTTTTTAAAAGCCTATCGAGCCTTGCCCAAGTTTCGCAACGAAAGTGCTTTTTACACATGGCTCTATCGTATCGCCGTCAACACGGCAAGAAATCATATTTCCTCCAAACATAATCAAGTCTTTGTTTCTGATCAAATAGAAAGTCGAGATGGTGAAACTTTTTCATTGCTTGATAATCTAACAGATGGAGAAACCCCAGAAACTCACATGCATAATCGCGAACTTATCGAAGCGCTACAAGCAGCGCTTGATGAGTTGCCGGAGCAATTACGTCAGGCGATTGTCCTAAGAGAGTTAGAGGGACTTAGTTATGAGGAAATTTCAACGGCTATGGACTGCCCGGTAGGTACAGTAAGGTCTCGTATATTCAGAGCGCGTGAGGCCATCTCTGAGCGACTTAAACCGCTATTAGCTAATGATGGTAGACCATGGTAGAGCTGATTGTGTAGCGACCTGGCAAAAGGAAGTCTTATAAATGAATAACACTATGGATTTATCAACATCAGATCAGTTGGATCGTTTAAGTGCTTTTTGTGACGGTGAGTTGAGTGAGTCTGAGCTTAACTTCGTGTTGGACAGTCTGGATGAGCGTTGCTGTGCCGAGATCAAGAGTTACCAGATTATTGGCGATGTGATGCGTGATAGCAGCTTGGCTATTAGTACCTCCGATCTGTTTTCACTTCGTTTGGCAAAAGCCTTGGATGCAGAGCCTGCGCATTCACTTGATGCAGCAGAAGAACAAGATACATTTCAGGCGACTGGTACTTATGGTGCTGTTAGTGGCGTATCTCCCAAGGGGCAAATTGCTCAAGTTCATCGGATGCCTGGCAAGCCCAAAGCACGTTTGGCTTTTGTTGCCGGTGGTGTGGCCGCTGCATTTGCCACTATTGTTACTTTCCATATTTTCCAAAGCAATGAAATTCAACCAGGCCTGGATTCTACCGTCCCGGTTTTAGCTTCTGCTGAGGTCCAGCCCGTAGTCCCTGTTGATACTCCTGAGGTTACAATTGAGAGTCCAGTATTAGCGGCAACTGCTGTGAGCAATGCCGCAGATTCAAGTCAAAGCTTTAGTCGAAGCCCTACGGTAGCAGTTAGAGCTTCAGCAACTAACTCCCGTGTTTCTACTGAGGAACGTCGTCGTACCTATCCTGAGTACCTACGTTCTCACAGTGATATGTCGGCTCATACACCGTTTATGCAGGTCAATTATCAGGTCTTAGGTGCCGGCCAATGATCAGTTTGTTGCACAAATCACTAGCAGGGCTTAGTGTTGCCATCTTGACTTTAGCGGCACCTGTTCAGGGTTATGCGCAACAAGTAGTTGAGGCCGTAGCTGCTAATCCCGTTCAATCTCCTCATGTTGTACAAGCACAAGAAGTCGAGTTGTTGAGTCTTGAACAGCTACTGACACAGATACAATTGGCCTCTAAGCAGGTAAATTATCAAGGCGTATTTGTTTCACACTGGGCAAATCAGCATTTAATTACTTCCAAAGTAACTAATGTTTTTAATAATGAGCATTTGTCACGTCGGGTCGAATCACTTGATGACAGCCCGATCGAAGTATTACGCACGGATGATCAGCAGATTCAGCTTTTTCCCGAACAGCGTGTCGTCCTTAGCGTGCCAATCAGGGAGCATGAGTTTCCGGGCTTGTTACTCACCGAAGCAGAAGGCATTTCAAATTATTATGCAGCCAAAGAACTGGCTGTGCCGTCGCGAGTTGCCGGTATAAATTGCAAGAAGATTATCTTGGAGCCGCGTGATGACAATCGCTATGGCTTTAGGCTTTGCGTAGAGCCGATTAAACGTTTGTTGCTTCAAATTGAAACAGTTAATTCTAAACAACAAATAGTGAGTCAAACTACCTTTACTCAGTTGCTTTTAGACGAGCAGATGGATCGCGCATCAATACATACAGAGCATGATTATGTGGCTTGGGGTCACTTGAAGGCGCGCTCCAATGAGGTGGATCTGGAGTCTGAAGGATGGCGTTTTTCTTTGCCTAACGGGTTTCAAAAAGTTACTAGTTTTAAGTTGATGACGGGAACCAACAAAGAGGTTCGACAACTAACACTATCAGATGGTCTTTCTTCCTTTTCCATTTTTATTCAAGCGCTTGATCAAGAAGACAGAGACAAGTACGGTATGTCAGATCAGGTTGAGGGGCCAGTCAATATTTATAGTAAGCGTATCGGCAGCTATTGGTTAACTGCACTAGGTGCCATGCCGCTATCGACGCTTGAGTCAGTGGCAGAGTCTGCTGAACATAGTTCAATTGAGAACTAGATACTTTATTTTCAAGTCAAAAGTATCGGTTCAATTACCATTAGTATCTAAGGATATTTAGTATGTTAATGAAAAAAACTTTTCTATCCACTTTATTAGCTTTAAGTGTCTTAGCGCCGAGCGCCATGGCACAAGATAGCAAGTTGTTGCCATCGCCGGTTGTTAAGCAAGAAAGCAATAATTCCAACCAAGTTTCGACAAATGTTAACTCTTCAAGTAACGTCCTGGTTGCATTGCCTGATTTTACTGAGATCGTTGCTCACACCGAAACCGGTGTAGTCAATATTCGTACCATGGAAACAGTGCGTAGCCGCCCTCGTACTGGCGGTAATTTTGGTATGGATCGAGACATGGAGGATCTCTTCCGTTTCTTCTTTGGTCCTGATTTCGGTTTTCCCGGTCAGACACAGCCTCGTGAGCGTGAACCTCAGCTAGGGGAGCGTCCTGAGCGTGAAGTACCTAGAAACGTAGGTTCCGGTTTTGTTGTCTCTGAAGATGGTTACATTATTACTAACAATCACGTGATTGATAAGGCCTCTAAAATTATCGTGACTTTAAATGATGGCAAAGAATTAGTGGGCGAGGTCATAGGTACTGATGAGCGTACTGACTTGGCTTTAATTAAGGTTGAAGCAGATAATTTAAAACCGCTAAAAATTGGTGAGTCTGATGATCTGAAAAAAGGTCAATGGGTGTTAGCAATTGGTTCGCCTTTTGGTTTGGATTCTACCGTCACCGCTGGTATTGTGAGCGCAATTAATCGTGATACGGGGGATTACTTACCGTTTATTCAAACAGACGTTGCCGTTAACCCGGGTAACTCAGGTGGTCCTTTAATTGACTTGTCAGGTGAAGTAGTTGGTGTTAACTCACAAATCATTTCGCGTTCCGGTGGCTTTATGGGAATCTCTTTGTCGATTCCTATTAATGAAGCAATGAAGGTTGTTGAGCAGCTTAAAGAAACCGGTAAAGTAGTTCGCGGCCGGATTGGCGTGACTATCTCTGAAGTCCAGGAAGACGTTGCTGAGGCGCTCGGTTTAGGTAGCGCTGAGGGTGCTCTAGTGAGTAATGTTGAGCTAGGTAGTCCAGCTCAAAAGGCGGGTATTCGTGCCGGCGACGTCATTACCAAATTTGACGGCAAGGACATTAAAAAGTGGTCTGATCTACCTCGCATGGTAGGTCAAACTCGTCCTAATACGGAGTCCAGTATTGAGGTGTGGCGTCGTGGCAAGGCAGTAAAGTTAAATATCGTAGTCGAGAGTCTCAATGGTGAAGAGGCATTGGCGACTAGGGAGCCGGACCGTGACTCTAACTCTGATAATTCGGCCGCGGTCGATAGGCTGGGTTTGGTGGTGACTGATCTCTCCTCAACTCAAAAAGAAGAGTTAGGAATTGAGGGTGGTGTTGTCGTCTCCAATGTTGAGGGTGTTGGTGTGGATTCCGGCTTGATGGTTGATGACGTTATTTTGGCGCTTAACGACCAAGATATAAAGGATCTTAAGCATTATCAGGAGTTGGTTAAAGACCTTCCAAAAGACAAAAATGCGGCCTTATTAGTACGTCGTAATGATTTCACCCAGTGGGTCGCAGTTCAACCTGAAAAATAAAGTACAATACACTGTTATTGAACGCAAAAAAGGCGCAATATATGCGCCTTTTTAGTTATCTATTGTCTTATTTTCGGAATTCATGCAGCATATACGCAATTTCTCTATTATTGCCCATATTGACCATGGTAAATCTACCTTGGCCGATCGCTTAATTCAGCGTTGTGGTGGTCTATCTGATCGCGAGATGTCGACTCAGGTATTAGACTCCATGGACATTGAGCGTGAGCGTGGTATTACCATTAAGGCACAAACTGCCGCTTTGGAGTACAAGGCCCAAGACGGCAAAGTTTATAATTTAAATTTGATTGATACGCCGGGACACGTTGACTTCGCCTATGAGGTCAGTCGTTCCTTGTCTGCCTGTGAGGGAGCTCTGCTGGTTGTTGATGCTTCTCAAGGGGTAGAGGCTCAAACAGTCGCAACTTGTTATACCGCCCTAGATTTGGGCGTAGAGGTTCTCCCCGTCCTTAATAAAATGGACTTAAACTCAGCCGATCCCGAAGCTGCCAAAGAAGAAATCGAGGAAGTAATCGGTATTGATGCTTCTGAAGCGATTCCCGCTAGTGCCAAAACTGGCATGGGTATCGATGAGATTCTTGAGGCCATAGTGGCCAAGGTTGAACCGCCTGTAGGTGATCCTGATGAACCTTTACAAGCACTGATTATTGACTCTTGGTTTGATAACTATGTCGGTGTAGTGATGTTGGTGCGGATTGTTAATGGTGTCCTTAAACCTAAAGATCGTATGCGCTTTATGTCGACTCATCAAACGCATCTTTGTGAGCAGGTTGGTGTATTTACACCTAAATCAGTTCAGCGCAAAGAATTGAGAGCTGGCGAGGTGGGTTTCATTATTTCCGGCATCAAGGAGCTGGAACATGCCAAAGTCGGTGACACGATCACTATCGTCGGCAAGGAAGCAGCAGGCCCATTACCTGGTTTCAAAGAGGTTAAGCCACAGGTCTTTGCCGGTTTATACCCAGTTGAGAGCAGCGAGTATGATCAGTTACGTGATTCGCTCGAAAAACTTAAGCTAAATGATGCATCATTGATGTTCGAGCCGGAGGTTTCCGAGGCCTTGGGCTTTGGTTTCCGTTGTGGTTTTTTAGGCCTTTTGCACATGGAGATTGTGCAGGAGCGTTTAGAGCGCGAATTTGATATGGATATCATTACCACAGCGCCGTCTGTGGTCTATGAAGTAGAGCTTAATAACGGTTCAGTCATCATGGTCGAGACACCATCGCGCATGCCGAGTGTTGGCGAGATTGCTGATATTAGAGAGCCTATAGTCGAGGTCAGCATTTTAATGCCACAGGATTATGTTGGTCCGGTGATGACTTTATGTAATCAAAAGCGTGGTATTCAGAAAAACATGGTGTATCACGGTCGACAGGTCAACCTGGTCTACGAAATGCCCTTAGCCGAGATCGTTTTAGATTTCTTCGATCGTTTAAAATCGGTGTCACGCGGTTATGCTTCAATGGACTACAACTTTGTAGAGTTTCGCAGCTCGGATGTCGTACGCGTTGACCTGCTGATCAATGGCGATAAAGTCGATGCTTTATCCATGATCGTGCATCGTCAGCATGCTCGTCATCGTGGCCGTGAAGTAGTTTCCAAGATGCGTGGCCTGATTCCTCGCCAGATGTATGATGTTGCAATTCAATGCGCAATCGGTGCTGAAGTTATTGCCCGTGAAAACGTCAAAGCCTTGCGTAAAAACGTATTAGCCAAGTGTTATGGTGGCGATATTTCGCGCAAGAAGAAATTACTAGAGAAGCAAAAAGAAGGTAAGAAGCGCATGAAGCAGGTTGGTAGTGTGGAGATTCCACAGGAGGCCTTCTTGGCGATCTTACAAGTTGATGATTAATAAGCGGAGCAACTAAATAATCATGGATTATGCCTTAATTTTATTACTCTTGTTGATGATTGCGATCGTGGTAAAAATGCTCGATCGTCTTGTCTTCAAGCCTAAAAGAGTAGCTGTGTATGGAGAGGAAGAGGCTAAGCATAGAGGCTGGTTTATTGACATCGTGCATAGTTTCTTTCCAGTGATTCTTGCCGTATTTGTATTGCGCAGCTTTATCGTTGAGCCATTCCGTATTCCTTCGGGCTCTATGCTGCCGACACTTGAAGCCAAGGACATGATCTTGGCTAATAAGTTCTCTTATGGCATAGTGTTTCCGGTGTTTAACAAAAAGATTATTCCTGTAGGAAGTCCGCAACGAGGTGATGTTGCAGTTTTCCGTTATCCACCACAGCCGGAAGTGGATTATATTAAGCGTATTGTGGCTTTGCCCGGTGATACTATCGTTTATGACAATACTCAAAAAACATTGACGGTCAATGGTCAGGCCTATGGCCAAATGGATTTGGGTCCTTATATTAATCCTGAGCAGCAAAGTGGTAACCCGCAGCAATATGCAGAAATTACCGATAGCAAAACATACAATATTTTAAAGTTACCCTATCAAAATGTGGCTCGCCCTCAAACTCGTTTTCCATTTTTAGATCACTGTGAGTACACTGCAGAGCAGTTGAGTTGTACTGTGCCTAATGCGCATTATTTTGCTTTAGGTGATAATCGTGACAATAGTGTGGATAGCCGTTTTTGGGGCTTTGTGCCTGAAGAAAATATTGTCGGCAAGGCATTTTTTATCTGGATGAATTTGGGCTTCAATTTTGATCGTATCGGTTCCATTAAATAAATAGCCTATGAACTTAAAACAACTACAAGAAAAGCTGAATTATCAATTTAACAATGAAGCTTTTTTGACACGCGCTTTGACACACCGCAGTCATGGTCAGTCTAATAATGAACGCTTAGAGTTTTTAGGGGATTCGATCCTTAACTTTACGATCGCCTCACTCCTGTTTGAAGGTCTCAAGCAGGAGGATGAGGGTGACTTATCGCGCATCAGAGCGAGTTTAGTTAATCAACAGACGTTGGCAGAATTAGCCGCAACCTTAGGCTTATCAGAGGTCTTGCGATTAGGCGAGGGTGAGCTTAAAAGTGGCGGATTCAGACGACCTTCTATTTTAGCTGATGCCGTAGAGGCAATTTTTGGCGCTATTTATCTGGATTCAGATATTGACTCAGCACAAACTGTAATTGCACGTCTTTACGAACCCTTGATTAGAGAGGTTGATTTTAAGACAGCGGGTAAAGACAGTAAAACTTTATTGCAGGAAATGCTTCAGGCCAAGCGCTTGGCTCTGCCTAAATATGTTGTCGTTGACACGCGTGGTGCTGCACATGATCAAGAGTTCGTAGTTGAGTGCCGTGTTGAGGATCTGCTTATAGTGACGGAGTCTGTTGGTCATAGTCGTCGTCAAGCAGAGCAAAGTGCCGCTACTTTAGCGTTGGAGTTGGTTAGCCCGATTTTGTCTCAAAGTAATTTCAAAAAAGATAAGTACCTGGAGCGACAAGCCATGCAACTCAGTTTGCCGGTGGCTACAGAGCAGGAGCAGTCAAATGATGGAAAATAAGAATCAACGTTGTGGCTATATTGCGATTGTAGGCCGGCCAAACGTTGGTAAGTCAACACTTACTAATGCCTTGATTGGTGCCAAAATTTCTATTGTTTCACGTAAGTCACAAACCACACGGCATCCTATTCAAGGCGTACTAACTCGCGATCATGCACAGTTTATTTTTATCGATACACCAGGCTTTCAAACGCGTCATGGTGGTGCTATGAATCGCATGATGAATCGGGTGGTGACACAGACCCTTTCTGAAGTTGATGTGGTTGTGCATGTGGTAGAGGCCGGTAAGTGGTCAGAAGGTGATGAAAATGTTTTACCGTTATTACCCGATCCCGAAAAAAAACACGTGATCTTGGTGCTTTCTAAAATTGATGCACTTAAAAATAAAGCAGAGCTATTCGAATTCACTACTCGCATCATGGCCAAGTATAAGTATGATGCTGTGATCCCGGTGAGTGCAGTTAAAAATAATCAATTAGATATTCTCTTGGATGAGATCGCTCAGCGCCTGCCGGATGGTGAGTTTATGTTTGATGAGGATACGCTTACTGATCGTTCGATGCGCTTTATTTCTGCAGAGATTCTCCGTGAAAAAATCTTCCGTTTAGTAGGTGATGAGCTTCCCTACGCTTCTACGGTTGTCATCGAGGAGTGGAATGAGGAGGATAAGGGCGTTCATATTAATGCCTGCGTCGTCGTTGAGCGCGAGAGTCATAAACCTATTCTGTTAGGTGCAGGCGGTCAGCACATGAAACGCATTGCCACCGAGGCACGCCAGGAAATTGCCGAGATGGTTGGTAAACCAGTATTTCTCGAAGTCTTTATCAAAGTCCGCAAGGGCTGGTCAGAGCAAGAAAAAACCTTGCGTGACTTAGGTTATGAGTAAGCGCAGGACACGTGTTCTAGATGCCGAAGCCTACCTTCTTAATGCTTATGCTTGGAGCGAGACTTCGGTAATTGCTCATGTTTTTACAAAAGATCATGGTCTTATTGTCGGTATGGCTAAAGGTGCCAAGCGACCATATTCTGTGATGCGACCGATATTGAGTCATTTTCACCCCTTGCTATTGAGTTGGAGTGGACAGGGTGAGGTCAAGACGCTAATTCGTGCCGAAAATAATGGCTTTTGTCCCATCCAGGGGCGCGCCCTCATGCCCGCTTGGTACATGAATGAACTACTCTTAAAGTTTCTGGCACCAGAGGACCCTCATGTCGAACTGTTTGATATTTATTCCCATTGCTTAGAGCAATTAGCGAGTGGGGCTAATGAAAATATTGTTCTCAGATATTTTGAATGGCAATTATTAGAAGAAACAGGTTATGGTGCGGAGGATCCTATGCCTGACTTTTCTGAACCGTCTCAGACTCGTCGTTGGCGCAAGCAATTACGACAACGCCTGGATGAGCAGTTAGAGCAGAGAAAACTCAAAACTCGCGATGTCATTCAATCTCTGCATAGTTTAGCCAGAGATCGGGGTTAAACCCTCACTTTTAGTGCGACTTCATTTTTAACGAAGAGATGTTGAGCTATAATCTCTATGTTCTTGAGGGAGTAGTTGTTCGTATATCCCTACGAAGCTGCCATCAACATATTTGCTTTTGCATGGTGTCAGCATCTACCGCATAAGAGCTTATCAGCTTTTCTAGCGTGCAGACTAACGAGACTTAAGACAGGTATAAATCGCCTTGGTGGGCAGTTTATGCTTGTCTTTGTTATGTTTGCCCACCGCGACGGAGTTTGAGTTGGACGCTTTTATCGCATCTGTTTTAGCGGTTGCTTTAGCCGAGGTCGGTGATAAGACACAGTTGCTGGCGTTGTTCTTGGCCGCCATGTTTGCGCGTAAGATTCCCATTGTATTAGGCATTTTTGTAGCGACGATTTTAAATCACGCTGTTTCTGCCTGGTTTGGCGTATGGATCTCACAAAATGTTAGTGATGAGCTTTTAACTTGGGTTGTTGCGCTTAGTTTCTTGGCGATGGGAGCTTGGTTGCTTATCCCCGATAAAGAAGATGAAGTGGATCAGAAGTATGTCAAATACGGTGCTTTTGTCGCCACGACAGTATTGTTTTTCTTTGCGGAAATTGGCGACAAGACCCAGATAGCGACGGTTCTTTTAGCTGCTAAATACAATGACTTTTATCCAGTGCTCTTAGGTACTACTGTGGGCATGATGCTGGCTAATGTTCCGGTGGTTTATTTGGGCTGTTGGTTATTAGATCGCTTATCATTTAAGAAGATACGCCGTGTTGCTTGTATATTATTTATATTGTTAGGCTTAGGCACGCTGATACAGTATTATTGGTTTTAGCGTAAATTGACATAAAAAAACCAGTGCTAAAAAATAGCACTGGCTTAAAAATACTAATATGCTACTGAATTAGCTTATTAGCATGGGGAAATTAAATTAGTCATTGCTGCTAGTAATACCTAAGATGCTTAGTAAGCTTACAAATACGTTATAAATGCTTAGGTAGAGCGATAGGGTTGCCGAGATATAGTTGGTCTCACCGCCCTGCACAATGCGCTGTAAGTCAATTAGCATAAAGGCTGAGAAAATCACGATGGCTAATAATGAAATAGTTAGCGTCATCGCAGGAATCTGTAAAAAAACATTGGCAATGGCTGCAATAATAATCACCACTGCACCGATGATTAATGTCTTGTGCAAGTGAGTGAAATCACGTTTAGTGGTGGTAGCAATCGCTGCCATCGTAGCAAAAATTGCGGCAGTACCACCAAAGGCGAGCATAATTAAGTTAGCACCATCGCCTAGACTAAGGACATAACCAAGCATGCGGGAGAGCATGATGCCCATAAAGAACGTAAATAGCAGTAAGAATCCTACACCGGCCGAGCTGTTTTTGTTGCGTTCAATTAAAAACATTAAACCAAAAGCACCGGCAAAGAAGACAATCATTGACATGCCCGGACTTAAAATCTGGTTTAGACCAAGCTGAAGCGACAACCATGCACCAAAAACGGTAGGAATCATGGATATAGCCAAGAGTATATAGGTATTACGCAGTACGCGATTGCGAACCACGGCACCTGCTGCGCTGTGATCTTGGTACTGTGTAGGTTGTTGATATTGATTCATGGATACTCCAATAATTAATTTATAGCGGTCTATATAGCAGAAAATCACGCTCTGTCTATCAATCACCGATTATAGTAAAAAAGCTTACATAAAACTGAACTCTATGTCAATAGACAGTTTCACGTACGATAATGTTCCCAAGTTTATTAAGTTTTGATTTAAAACTCTTTTTAAAAGTAGTTATTTAATTCATTGAGAATTCTTTGTTGTATTCTTTTTTCAGCTTGCTCCATCTCATCGTTGATAATGACCTTAATGGCATTTTCTAATTGTGGTGAGATTGTATTGTGTGAACTATGAGCTTGCTCTTGTACCCACTTAGGTGCTTGTGGTAATTGCAGTTTGTCAGAAGAGTTAAACTGTCTTGGAGCAACTTTTTTAGGCGACACTGTAGCTGCTGTGATTGGCGCGACAACCGCCAGCTCTTCCTCATAATTCTCAACCTCTTCTTCTTGATAATACGCTTCTGCGGCAGGACCGACAACTGGGAAATCATCGATAGACTCTGTCTCTGCTTCAAGTATAGGATAGTCATGCTCGTCAACATTATCCGATGCTGGACCAATCACGGGAAAGTCGTCATCATGCTCTAGCGTATGCTCAGAGCGAAGAGTGTAGGGTGGTCGTTTACGGAAAAAAGTGCTCATTGTCTTGCCTTAGTTTTTAGCCATTTGGTGAGAAATCAGCTCAGCGCCTTCGGCGCGATATTGCTTCCAGCGCGCTCGTGCATATTGTTTATCTGCCTCATGTTCAGAAACAATCTCCAGTACACAGGCAAATTGCTGATAATGTGGCGGGCAGGCTAAGTCCAGATTTAATAGCCAAATGTCTTGAGCTTTAGCTAATATCTCTTGAGTAGAGAGTAGGTCGCTATTTTGTACGAGAAAAATAGCTTGAGCTTTATCTGTTGCTGTCCATTCCCCAGCTATCAGTTCTGCCAATTGTTCGGCTGAGCTGATAGCTTCTTGAGGAATAAAGGCCTCGGGTGTTAAGTCCCAGAGCATACGACTAAACATGTCCAATCGTTTTTGTTCGGAACTAAACACCAGTATTTTCTTGGACGAATGATAGTTTTTGGCGGCAGTGAGCGCCGCTTGTTGAATGCGGTGCCCGACCCCAAAAGCAAAAAACACCTTAACGCTCATTGCCATTGCCTTAATATTACTTGCTATCTAATAAATACTGAGCTAATAAAGGTACAGGGCGACCTGTAGAACCTTTGGATGAGCCTGATTTATCCCAAGCCGTACCAGCAACGTCTAAGTGCGCCCATGCATACTTTTTGGTAAAGCGGGCCAAAAATGCTGCCGCAGTAATTGCGCCTGCTTCACGACCGCCGATGTTTTGCATATCTGCAAAGTCACTCTTTAATTGCTCCTGATACTCTTCATCAAGGGGCATAGGCCATGCTTGGTCGCAAGCCTGTTTACCAGCTTCATGCAAAGCAGCGCTTAAGTCATCGTTATTGCTGAATAAACCGGTATTAATTTTGCCAAGGGCAATGACGCAAGCGCCGGTTAGGGTTGCAATATCAATGACCGCTTTAGGTTCATAGCGCTCGGCGTAAGTAAGTGCATCACATAGGATGAGACGACCCTCAGCATCGGTGTTAAGGATTTCAATGGTCTGGCCTGACATACTCGTGACCACGTCACCCGGTTTGGTCGCACGACCACTTGGCATATTTTCAGTAGCTGGAATCAAGCCAACGATTTCTTTATCCAGACCGATTTCGGAGATAAACTTAAAGAGACCCAAGACAGTAGCGGCGCCGCCCATATCCCATTTCATTTCGTCCATGCCGGCACCGGGTTTTAGAGAAATACCGCCGGTATCGAAGGTTACGCCCTTACCGACAAAGACGATAGGTGCTTCAGATTTTTTGGCGTTTTCAGGTTTGTGATGTAGCACAATGAAGCGTGGCGGCTCTTCTGAACCAGCAGCAACTGATAAGAAAGAACCCATTTTTAAGGCTTCAATCTGCTTTTTCTCTAATACCTGAACTTCAAGCGTGTTGTACTCTTTGGCTAGAGCTTTAGCTTGTTTACCTAAATAAGTGGGAGTGGCGAAATTGCCTGGTAAGTTACCTAACTGACGAGTCAAGGCCATACCCTGGGCTATGGCTTTACCTTCAGCAATGGCTGTTTTAAGCGCTTTGTCTTTATCTTCGTTAGTGATAAAGGTAATAGTTGCCAAACTTGCTGCTTCAGCCTTTTCCTGTGCTTCTTTTCCTAAGGTGGCGGTGTAGCGGTACTGCGCATTTTCCAGAGCGCGTGCGGCAAATCGTGCCTGAGCAGTGTCTGATACACCATCGGTAGATTCGAGTAATAAGGTATTAACCGCCTCTTCTAAACTTAAGTCGTTGCAAGCTTTAGCGACAGCTTCGTGTGCTTTTAAAATGGCCTTCGGGCTATAATCTTCTTTTTTACCCAGGCCTATGAGGATAATACGCTTTGCAGCGACACCCTCAAGGTCACGCAAAACTAAATGTGAACCTAAGCTTGCTTTAAATTCTTTGTCTAACAATGGGCTAATGGCATTTTTAGACGCTTTTTCAATGGCTTCGGCGGCAATGCCAAGGAGTTGATCTTGATAAACACCAACAATCAATGCTGGTGTTTTAATTTCTTCAATTGACTTAGCAGCTTGTACTTTAAATTCCATTTATATGTCCTTATTTCTTTATAATTAACATTACTGTGTTATCCATTATCGCTTAAGAATCTTTATGTCGCTATTCAAACGCTCGGTTGTCACCGAAATAACTAGTCACGCAGGTGTTGTCATGTCCACTCTCTTGGTGGTATGGCTAAGCGTGTTGTTAGTGAGGTTATTAGGACAAGCAGCTGAGGGCTTGATTGGCTCTGATTTAGTCTTGGGAATTGCCGCTTTTTCTAGTGTTACGGCGTTGCCGACTATTTTAACAGTCACTTTATTTATTGCAGTCATCGTCACTGTCTCTCGTAGTTATAGAGAAAATGAGATGGTAGTCTGGTTTACCAGTGGCATATCTTTAACTACTTGGCTGAGACCGGTGTTGCGTGTGGCTTTACCTATATGTGCCCTTATCGCTTTATTAACGATTCAAATATCTCCCTGGGCTTATGCCGAGATTGAGGAGAATCGTCAGCGTTTTGAGCAACGTTCAGATATTTTTAAAATTGCCACCGGTCAGTTTATTGAGACACAAGGTGGTGAGCGAGTCTTTTTTATTCAACAAGATGATGAGCAAGAAAGTGGGCTTGGTCGAGTCTTTGCTCGTATCAGTGAGGGTGACGATTGGACCAGTACCATTACTTCCGATTATGCCGACTACCGTGTTGACGAGGAAGGGCGGCGTTATATCGATTTGGGACCGGGTAATCGCTATGATATGCGCAATAACTCGACTGAGTTTCGAATGACCCATTTTGATTCCTTTACTATGCAAATCAAGGGTGCAGATGCAGGCAGTGAGGAAGCTATTAGGCAGGCAGTACAGTCGCGGCTCAAAGCACGACCAATTATGGCTCTAATTAGCGATAATGATGCAAAAAGCAATGGTCAAATTATGTGGCGTATTTCCATGCCAATCGCTGCGCTTAATTTAGCACTGCTGGCGATACCTTTGGGGGCGGTCAACCCGCGTGTAGGTCGTTCTCTAAACTTGGTTATCGCTGGCTTAATTGCTTTGCTTTATATGAACTTGTTAAATTTAATGCGTAGCTGGATTGGTAACGGCACGATCGGTTTCTTTGAAGGCACGATAGGTCTTAACTTGATTGCCATCTTGCTTTGTGTTTATTTTTTCTGGTTGCAAATCAGGGTCAAAAAGCCTAAACCACCGCTTAACTAAAGTGCAGCTGTGAGTAATTAGTTTTATCAATTAAAAAACTACATATTGTATATAGTCATAAGCTTAAGGTTTATTATAAGAATAAATTATATTAATATAGTGACTTTATTTATATAATTAGGCCGCTCTTTGCGTGGAGCTATATTAGTATGAACCTACAGCAATTTCGTTTTGTGCGTGAGACGATTCGCCAAAACTTTAATCTTACTGAAGCTGCCAGACAGCTCTACAGCTCTCAACCCGGTGTCTCTAAAGCGATTATCGAATTAGAAGATGAATTGGGTATTACGATTTTTGAACGTCATGGTAAGCGTTTAAGAGGTCTGACCAAGGCTGGTGAAGCGGTCAGCGTCATTATCGATGACATCATGCGACAGGTCGATAATCTTAAAAGACTGAGCGATGATTTAGCGGAAAAAGAAGAGGGCAGCTTGATGATTGGTTGTACTCATGCTCAAGCACGTTATTTCTTGCCTAAAATTCTCATGGAGTTTAAAAAGAAATTCCCCAAAGTGCGTGTTAGTTTAAGTGAGGGCGATCCTCCACAGTTAGCTAAACGACTCTTGCATGATGAAGTGGATATTGCTTTTGCGACAGAAACTTTATCAACGATTAGTGGCCTGGTGCCCCTGGATTGCTACGAGTGGGAGCACGTATTAGTGATGGATCAAGATCATCCTTTAAGTCAGTTAACGACAACTGAGGCTAAAAATATTAGTCTAGAGCAAATTCAGCAGTATCCCTTAATTACTTATGATCGGGCCTTTTCCGGACGTACCACTATTGATAAAGCTTTCGCAAAGCAAGGACTAACTCCGGATATCATGTTGGAAGCGGTTGATGCTGACGTTATTAAAACCTATGTTGCTCTTGATATGGGTTTAGGGATCATTGCTGGCATGGCTTTTGATCCTAGGCGTGATTCAGGCTTGATTCATATTCCGGTAGGTCACTTGTTTGGTCGCCATACAACACGTTTAGCCCTGAGAAAGGGTGTTTTTGTTAGGGATTACCTCTACGAATTTGTAAAAATGTGTACAAACGGGGCTCTAGCTCGCGATGCGCTGGATGAAATGTTATCTTAACCTATTGATTTTTAAGAGTTAAATTTTCTTTAGTAGTTTAAATTGATTTTTTCCAAAGCCAATTGCAAATGAGAATGATTATCAGTATAATTTACCTAGATTATTAAATTAATCTATTGATAATTTAGGAGATAGTTATGACTGAGGCACTCGTAGTAGGCGCGGATCGTTTGGGTAATTTGTTGGATCTGCTCAAATCACATAATATTAAAGTCAGACATCATATTACCGGTCGTGAGACTGCGCATCAGAAGCGCGTCGAGCACTTACCTAACGGCACATCCTTAGTTATTTTACTGACGGATTTCCTTGGCCACAATGTAATGAAGTCGTACCGTTGCGCTGCCCAGAGGGCGGGAGTACAGATTATGTGCTGCCGTCGCTCTAAAGGCAGTATGCAGCAGGCATTGGAGCAGTGCGGTTTTAAAACAGCATGTGCAACATGTCCTAACAATAAGCTAAATCAGAATAAGCTAAGTCAGCAGCGTGTTCACTAATTTGTTGTAGTTTAGAATTAAGGAGCTTGTTATGAATGGTGCGTTGACTTTTCAAAAGTGGTTTAGCAGATTAGTTGTATTGTTTGTGATCTGGAATTGCGTGGGATTACGTTATACGATTAATTCTGATGTGCAGAGTGTTCAGCCTGGCGTATCTCACTCACACGGTAGTTTGAGCCTGTTTCTTAAAGAGGCTCCTAGCTTGAAGCTTATCTACACCGAGCTTAAATAGCAGGTTCGAATTTTCGTACATCATATGACACTTACAAAAAGTTCTCAATAATTTCAAGAATATAGAGAGCTTTTAAATTAATGCTTTATCTGCGTAGATAGATAGTTAGGTTTTTGTATTTCCGATCAGTGGTAGTTCTTTCAGCATTGCCTTTAAATTGATTGCGTCCCAAGGCAGATGTTCAGCAATTGTTAAACCAACTGTTTCAGTGGCTTCAGTGACCTCACGTATGAGTGTCACAATTTCTTGCATGCTTAACTCGCCTTCAGCTACACCACCAAAATCATCCTCTCCTCGTCCGGGGCGTGCAAATAGTACTGAGCGGAAGTGATGTGGGGCCAGGGCATCCAGGTCGAGATGAATTGCCAAATACTCAATTCCTTGAGATTTAATTCGGTCTTTAATCGGTTCAGAGTTTTCTCTGACTTGCTGTGGTGAGTAAGTAGCGATGTTATTAGCGTCAATAAAGCTTTGTTCATGTTCAAGAAGATTATGCACGCCGGCAATCATGACATTGTTGGAGGGGATTGTTGTTTTAACAAAGTCCTTGAGTTCAGGATCACCATGACCCAGTAACAGACCAAGGACGTGTGCGTGAGCATTGCTGAATTGTTCGACATTTTGTATGTCGGGATGTGCATCAATCCAGAGCACTCCGAGCTTATCGCCATATTTTTCTGCCAAATAGGAGAATGGTATGAGCGATACTAGGCAATCACCTCCCAAGGTGACAATGCGATCGGGGCTTTGTCTTCTGATGATGTCTTCAGCGCTGTTTAATTGGCTAATTACATCGTTTCTGCCGGTGATACCATTTTCTTTAACAAGAGGTTCGACAGGCTCAATAACAGGTACATGATAGACTGGCATATCTGATTCAGATGAAAGTCAGTCGAGTAACTTGGCCCCAAGGATATAAGCTGGATTATTGCCACCTTGCCATAGTGGCATCACTACTTTGATGTCTTTTTTGGATGTATTCATAATATTTATCCTTTCAATTAAGTGTCACCAGGGTTGAGAATACCGCTCAGAGAACTCTGAAATGACGGTAAGCTTTGCTCTATATTGAAGTTAGAATCAACTGCTCTTCGGGCTATTAAGCCATCTAATATGGCAAATATTAGAATCGACATCTCTTCAGTGCAAGCTGCCTGAAATTCACCGTTGTCGATGCCTGTTTTGATTATGTTTTTTAAAGCCTCACGCATTGCCACATCTGCTGATAAATAATAGCGCTTAACCTCTTCGTTTCTTGATGATTCTGCAATAATTTCAATCCATAAAGAAGGGGGGACAGGGTCACCGTTTTTCATGATGCAGCTTCCGGCGATTTGAAGAATCCGCTCAAAAATATAAATTACAAAGCTGATGATGAGAAGTCCGCACTGAGATTCAAAAAGCAAAAGACATAAAAAAGAGTCCCAGAACTTAATGCTGAGACTCTTTTTGAAGGTTTTAGTGCAACTTAGATAAAGAAATTGCCTTAAAAAACTAGAAGTGTGTGGTTGCGTTTGAGTTACTAAGACGTCGAGCACCGTTCCAACGCTTGTCCCAGTATGTGCTGATTTTCTCGACGCGAACTACAGCGCCGCTGCGTGGGGCGTGAACAAACTCATTGTTGCCTAAATAAACGCCGACGTGGGAGTTGCGTGCGCCGCGAGTATTAAAAAATACCAGGTCGCCAGGGAGTAAATCACTGCGATCCACTGCTGTGCCAATTTTGGCTTGAGAAGCGGCTACACGAGGAATATCGATGCCTAAATGCTTGTTTGCTACGTAGTGAATTAAACCGCTACAATCAAAGCCATTGCTTGGAGAGGTACCACCAAAACGATAACTTACGCCTAGGTAGTTTAAAGCTGCCTGAGCGAGTTCGCTGGAAGCTGTTGTAGGAGTAGTTAGTTGAAGGGTAGAGCCTTTACCGCCAAGCTCTGCTTGAGTCTGACTTAGCAATTGACCGATAGGGTCACTGAGGTCAGCTTTCCATTCAGAATTAACTGGGGTGCTATTAAGGGAAATAGTGTGGACAGGGGTAGTATTTGATTGAGAAATCAGATCACCGATGGTGTCTCTCTGGTTGTCTGCCAAGCTAACACCGCTAAATGTTAGTCCTGCAATTAGTCCGGTAGGAATAAATAATTTCTGGCAGAAAACCTGAAACCCGAGTGATTTTGCAAAGTTTAATATCGACATATCACAGAAAATGGTAACAATATAATTAGAATAGTAAGGTTTTCACTTGCAAGCAAGTACCATGATTTTATATAAATTATCTGGTACTTACAAGGCTCTAAGTGCTCTTTATTTGTTTAATTTGTAAATTGCAAGCCTGTTTTTACGGAAAGTGTAACTTTTTTTGAACGTGAATTATTTGGTTTTTTACTTTGATTGTGATATTGGTTTTTTATTATCTGCTGATAGCTATGATTTATGGGCTTCATAGAAATTTAATTAAAATATTAAATGATAATAAGATAAACCTAAAATAAAAAAATCATCTTTAAAAGAAGAACAATTTATTGATACGTTTTTTGCAAAGAATCTAAAGTGTTTTATTAATAAAGTTGTTTAAGTGATTGTTTTTATAAAAATCTTATTTTATATGCTATCGCAGCAATTTTGATGTGCTATCGCCGTATTTAATCACTAAAAAGCCGTCTAAATTGATAATAGACGGCTTTAGTTTTAATTTAAACTAGTATGATGAATTCAGAACTACATGCCTGAATAAACCGGGCCCTCGCCACCTTGTGGAGCAACCCAGACAATGTTTTGGGTTGGGTCCTTGATGTCACAGGTTTTACAGTGTACACAGTTCTCTGCGTTAATCTGTAGTTGATCTTGACCGTCATCATCCTTGATGAACTCATAAACACCAGCAGGGCAGTAGCGTTGCTCAGGACCCGCATATTTGTCTAAATTCACCTTGACAGGCACTGAGGCATCTTTAAGGGTCAGGTGGATAGGCTGATTATGATCGTGGTTGGTGCTGGACAGGAAGACTGAACTGAGTCGGTCAAAAGTCAATTTCCCATCAGGTTTAGGGTACTCGATCTTGGTGCATTCGGCAGCAGGCTTGAGACACTCGTGGTCTGCTTTGGTACGGTGAATAGTCCAAGGCATTTTGCCTTTGAAGAGCCACTGCTCAATACCGGTCATGAGGGCACCCACGTATAGACCTTTTTTGAACCATTGCTTGAAGTTACGCGCTTTGTTGAGCTCTTGGTGCAACCAAGACTCCTTGAAGGCCTTAGGATATGCTTCTAGAATAGGGTAAGTGACGTTTTCAGCTTCGGCGTCAACGCTTTGGAGTGCCTCAAAAATTGCTTCGGCACACATCTTGCCGGTTTTTAGTGCTGCATGGCTACCTTTAATGCGGGAAGCATTTAAGAAGCCGGCCTCACAGCCAACTAAGGCACCGCCCGGGAAGACAAGTTCAGGAAGTGATAATAAACCACCGGCAGTAATGGCACGAGCACCATAACCAATGCGCTTGCCACCTTCAAAGGTAGTGCGAATTTTGGGGTGAGTCTTAAAGCGCTGGAACTCTTCAAAGGGTGATAAATATGGATTTGAGTAATCCAAACCAACCACCATACCGACCACGACGATATTGTTATCTAAGTGATATAAAAAAGTACCGCCGTAGGTTTTGCTATCTAAAGGCCAACCGGAGGTATGTATCGCTAGGCCGGGCTTTGATTGCTCCGGACTAACTTCCCACATCTCCTTGATGCCGATACCATAGCTTTGGGGATCGGAATCCTTGTCAAGATTGAATTTGGAGATTAACTCACGGCCTAATTGTCCGCGTGAACCCTCAGCAAATACAGTGTATTTAGCTAATAACTCATAACCTGGGGTGTAGTTATCTGAATGTGTACCGTCACGATTGATACCCATATCGCCAGTAGCAACGCCCTTAACTGCACCATTTTCATCGTAGAGAACTTCATTTGCCGCAAAACCAGCAAAGATATTTACACCAAGCTCTTCAGCTTGTTCACCCAGCCATTTAGTGACATCACCAAGTCGTACGATGTAGTTGCCGTGGTTTTTGAAGTTGTCCGGTAAGAAGAAATCCGGTGTTTTTGTAGCACCTTTTTCGCTTAGGAAAAGAAATTGGTCTTCGCTTACTTCCACATTAAGCGGAGCGCCACGCTCCTTCCAGTCAGGAATCAACTCATCAAGACCAATAGGATCCATGATGGCGCCGGAAAGAATGTGCGCGCCAATTTCCCCACCTTTTTCGACTAGACAGATCTCAATATCTTGCTCACTCTCTGCGGCAAGCTGCTTTAAACGGATCGCTGTTGCGAGTCCTGCCGGCCCTCCACCCACGATAACTACATCAAATTCCATGGATTCACGTTCACTCATTCCTCTGCTCCTATTATCAGTTCTTATGCATAGCTCTACTTGAGACTTATGATGATCAAATCTTGCTAAGTTTGCCATCGTTAAACTTTTATAATGGCTTTATAAAAGTTTACTAAGGACTTGATGGTTTAATATTAAATTTAAAGTCAAACTCATATTTTACTATGATCTATCAAATAAAGGACACTGTTCAAGCGCTCGCTAGGTTAATATCTGTGGAAGTAAGTGTTTAGAAAATTGAGAGCTTAGGGCTAATGCGCATGTTAATTAGTTCATAAACTTGTTAGGATTTACGATGCTCGTGCGATGATTAAACGTTTCTTGTGATGCACAAGGTATGAGTTATTTTTCACCATCATTATTCCCAATGACTGGGTTAATTAGGAGAACTATGGATAAGGTATATGAAAGTGCCACCGCTGCACTAGAGGGTGTTGTAGCCGATGGTCAGACTATCGGTGTAGGTGGTTTCGGTTTATGTGGTATCCCGGAGGCGCTGATTTTGGCTTTACGCGACAGCGGTGTTAAAGATCTTACGTGCGTTAGTAATAACGCAGGTGTCGACGGTTTTGGTTTGGGCTTGTTGTTGGCTACGCGCCAAATCAAAAAGATGATTGCTTCCTATGTAGGTGAAAATAAAGAGTTTGAGCGTCAGTATTTGTCAGGTGAGTTAGAGCTTGAGTTTAACCCTCAAGGTACCCTGGCTGAGCGTTTGCGCGCTGGTGGAGCGGGTATTCCGGCTTTCTTTACGCCGGCCGGTGTTGGTACGCTGGTAGCTGAGGGCAAGGAAGAGCGTGAGTTTAATGGTAAGCGCTACATCATGGAAACAGGGATTGTGCCAGATGTTTCTTTGGTAAAAGCCAAGGTTGCTGATCGCAGTGGTAATTTAATTTTTAACAAAACTGCGCGTAACTTCAATCCTAATGTGGCCACTGCGGGCAAGATTACTATTGTTGAGGTTGAAGAGGTGGTTGAGATTGGTGAGTTGGATCCGGATCATATTCACTTACCGGGTATTTTTGTTCACCGCATTGTGGTTAACAGCAATCCGGAAAAACGTATTGAACAGCGCACTTTGCGTCAAGCTTAAGAGAGGGGGGATTAATTATGGCATGGACTCGTGATCAAATGGCTGCGCGTGCGGCTCAGGAATTAGAAGATGGCTTCTATGTAAACTTGGGAATCGGTATTCCTACCTTGGTTTCTAACTACGTTCCTGATGATATTACTGTTTGGCTCCAATCTGAAAATGGTTTACTCGGTATTGGCCCTTTCCCTACAGAGGAGGAGGTTGACGCTGATCTCATCAACGCCGGTAAGCAGACTGTGACTACTATTCCAGGTTCTTCATTCTTCTCGTCTGCTGATTCTTTTGGAATGATCCGTGGTGGCAAGATTAACCTCGCTATTTTAGGTGCCATGCAGGTATCGGCAACAGGTGATTTAGCTAACTGGATGATTCC
>LSQX01151265.1_pt1 | contig 26719 bp, 23 predicted proteins | sample 654561 | NCBI WGS metagenome assembly LSQX01 (sample SAMN04489861, study PRJNA283612) | anaerobic digester metagenome | isolation source: 4 biogas reactors fed with cattle manure at either 37C or 55C with and... | place: Denmark: Kongens Lyngby | collected 2014
AAAAAATAAAACTACTCTTTTAGGATTTCCTAAAAAAGTAGTTTGTCAACAGGCTGAAACTACTGTTGCCAGTAGTTTAGGTTTCAAGATATTTTCCGAGGAAGGCGCTCGTCATATCCGCGAGCATTTTTTCTGCTTCCACAATTGTATCTTCGCCGATGACGATCACCGCTCCGATGATGTCGCCGTATACGGTAATCGGTTTCAATACCGCAGCGGAATTGATGACCAGGTTGTCGGCAACATCCAAGCCCTCATTTTTTTCAACTATCTGCGTGGTTTTTTTCTGGATTCTTTCATCCAGCCGTAGATCGATCTTCTTGCCCACGACATCTTTTCTGAAATTGCCGGCCGCGGCTATAATTCTTTCCGTATCGGTGATGATGATTTCCTTTTTATTGGCTGCATAGACGGCATCAACATAATGAATGATGAAATTATGGATGCTTTCTATATGTGAATATTTTTTGAGAATAATTTTATCTGTTCCGTCGGTATATATTTCCAAAGAATCTCCTTCTCTGATCCTTAAATTTCTTCTGATTTCCTTAGGAATCACTATTCTCCCCAAATCATCGATTCGTCTTACGACTCCGGTTGCTTTCATTGTTTCACCTCGCTAGTAATATTATTAGAAATTTAGTATATCTTATACCAGTTTTTTCTCGCATTCAAGCAATTTGCTCAGCATGAAAATCCAATCTTTGGACTTCGGTTGTTTTCTGATCTTGATTATCAATTGTCGTCTCTTGTACTCGAAAAGGATGTCGGGGCTGATTTCCGTCGCCTTCATGAACATCGTTTCGGCGGATATCAAAGCGGTTTTTTCTTTGGATATCACGGCCATGACCATGTTCCGGGTTTCCAGAACTTCTTTGATCCCATAACGTTTAAGCAGGCTCTGCAGATATCTTTCCTCAATGTAAGTCAGGATTTCTTCGTTGAGCTTTCCAAAGCGGTCTGTTAATTCCTGGATTACCTCCTCCTTGTCTTTCTTGTTTTTGACTCTGTGAATTTCTTTGTGAATTAAGATTTTTATTTCGTCATCGCTGACATAGGATTCGTCAACATGTTTGGAAACATTGATCAAAACGGGTTTTTCTTCCTCTGGGGGCGGATTGTTGCGGGCCTTGTTGATGGCCTCGCTCAACAGTTTCATGTACATGTCGAGCCCGACCGTATCGATGAAACCGGATTGTTCCTTCCCCAGAATGTCGCCAGCGCCGCGGATGGCAAGATCGCGCACGGCTATTCTGTAGCCTGAACCGAGGCTGGTGAATTCTTTGATTGCGGAAAGGCGTTTCGCGGCTTCGTCGGTCAGAACCTTGTTTTTCCCGTACATCAGATAGGCGTAAGCCACCCTGTCGGTTCTACCCACACGCCCACGGATTTGGTAAATCTGCGAGAGCCCCAGATACTCTGCCCCGTCGATGATCAGGGTGTTGGTGTTCGGAATGTCGATTCCCGTTTCAATGATCGTCGTACAGAGCAGGACGTCGCACTCGCGGTCGATGAAGGCCTGGACAGCATCCTCGAGCTGATTTTTCGTCATCTTGCCATGGGCGACGCCGATTCTCGCTTCCGGAACCAACAAACGCAGTTTCCGATGTAGATTGTCGAGGTCTTCGATTCTGTTGTGAAGATAGAAGACTTGGCCGCCCCGGGCGATTTCGCGATAAACCGCTTCTTTGATGACAATGTCGTTTTCCTCAAGCACATAGGTTTGGATGGGATAGCGGTCTTTGGGCGGGGTTTCGATCAGGCTTAGTTGCCTGAGGCCCACGATTGCCATCTGAAGAGTCCGGGGGATCGGAGTCGCCGTCAGCGTGAGCACGTTTACGTTTGCTTTCAGGCGTTTGATTTTTTCTTTGTGGACGACTCCGAACCGCTGTTCCTCGTCGACGATTAACAACCCCAAATCCTTTGCCCTGACGTCGTTGCTCAGGATGCGGTGCGTGCCGATCAATATGTCGACCATGCCTTTACCGAAATCAACGACGAGCTCTTTCTGTCTCTTTTTCGGAACCAACCGGTTCAGCATTTCGACTCTGATTCCGTATTTTTCAAACCTTTCCTTGAAGCTGAAGAAATGCTGGCGCGCAAGAATGGTCGTCGGCGCCAAATATAACACTTGCTTTCCGGAATAAACGGTTTTGAAGGCGATTCTCATCGCGATTTCCGTCTTTCCGTAGCCCACGTCCCCGCAAATCAGCCGGTCAACAATTTTCCCGGCTTCCATATCCCTTTTTATTTCTTCGACCGCTTTGACCTGGTCGGGAGTTTCCTCATACGGAAAATCGCTTTCGAAAAGTTTCTGATATTCGCTGTCGGGAGGATATTTGAAGCCCCGCAGCTGTTCCCTCTTGGCCTGCAAAGCGAGAATGTCTGCGGTGATGTTTTCCAGTTTTTCCTGGATTTTCTTTTTCTTGCGTTCCCACTCGCCCTTGCCGATGCTGGTGAGCTTCGGAATGACTCCCTCCCTGCCCTGGTATTTTTCCAAAAGCGTGATTTTTTCAACCGCGATATAAAGTTCCATGTTGGCATATTGAAGAACGATATAATCGTTCCTCACATCCTGGAGTTCAACGGTTTTTATTCCCAAATAGCGACCGATTCCGTAATCATAGTGGACGACATAATCGCCGATTTCCAAATCCTCCTTCGAAGAAATCGGTTCCGTATGCTGGATCACGCTCCTGAATTTAGCTTTCGGAACTTTGAAGCGCTTGAAGATCTCCTCTTCGGTAAAGACTTCCAGTTTGCCCAAGAATCCGAAGCTGAGCGCATTTTCCGAACGGATCAGATTGACTCCCGGAACCAATTCCCGGAAAGAGGCTATCCTTCTATGGTCGATTTCATTTTCCCGAAGAATTTCTCCAAGGAGATTCAATCTTTCTTCAGCATAGAAAGCAAAAACATAGGTTTTTTCCGGATTGGCTTTAAGATCGCTGACCAATGCTTTCACATCGTTCTGATAATCGACGACCGCGGTTCCGCCGATGTCAAAGAGGCCATCCAGAGCCAGGTCCGGGAAGGTTTTTCTGAACTCGCTCAGGAAGATTTTCTTGGGCGTGTGATGAAAGAGGTTATGGAAGTCGAAAAAGAAAAACAAATTGAGACCATCCGGAATCGATATCTGTTCCAGGTAATTTTCCAAATCGATCCTTAGCTGCTCATAATTGTCCTTAATTCTCTGATAATCTTCATAAAAAACTTTTTTGGTTTCCGTATATTCCAGAATCGTCGTAAAGTTTTCATCGAAATAATTGATGTATTTAATCAATCTCTCGGGATTGTTGTGGTTTTCAAGATCCGCCAAATCAGATTTTAAGAATTCCGGCATTTCTTTGGCATCATCTTTTATTCTTTTCAGCGCTTCCGCCTTTTCTTCTTCGCCATAGAAGATTTCGTCAAGGGGAAAAATCAGCACTTCATCCGCGCTCCCGATGCTCCGTTGCGTTTCTGGATCAAATACCTTGATTTTTTCGATTACTGTATCAAAGAGATTGAGTCGGAAAGGCGCTTCGGAGAAAAGGGGAAAGATGTCGATGACTTCGCCCCGGATGCTGAATTCTCCGACAAGCGAAGTCGTCGGAACGCGTTTGTATCCGAGCGCTATCAATTTTAGAACAAAATTATCGAGATTTATTTCATCGCCTTCCCTTAGCGCAAACATCGCTTCCCTGAATCTTTTTTTCGGAAAAACAGGGCGGAGCAGCGCCTGCGGATGGGTGACAATGATCTTTTTCTTTTCCGTTAAAAGGCTGTGGATGGTGCTGAGCCGCTCATTTTTTAATTCTGAACTCGCCGCCAAGAGTTCCGCTGCCACGATTTCGTCAGCGACATAGAGATTGACATCATCGTAACCTGCGAGCTTGCAGAAGGATTCGTAAGCAAGATTGGCTTTGTAGGGATTGCTTGCAACATAGAAGACATTGTCGCCACCCTCAAGGAACGACAAATAGGTTAACAGATATCCGTGATGCGGAGTGATGCTGTTAACCAAATAATTGTACCTATTCTCTTGAAGCGCGGTTAAAAAATCCCGAACGGATTTTTCTCTAGCATATAAATCTACTATGCTGTTCATTCCAATCTCCTAGTTGTAGCGGCCCATGAACTCATCAAAACTGTGGCTGATGAGGTAATCGAACATCTCCATTGCTTTCGAAATTGCCAGGTCGATTGCAATCGCCCCGTCTCCTTTCGGCTCTGATAAAACATATTCGACGCTGTCGGACATGGGGGAGCCGATTCCGATTCTAATCCGTTTTATCTCTTCCGTATTCAGGGTTTCGATAATGTGCTTGATTCCCTTATGTCCTCCGGACGAGCCCCCTTTCCTGATTCTGATTTTTCCCTCGGGCAAATCCATGTCATCATAGATAACCACGATCTCTTCGGGAGCAATTCCGTAATACTTCATCGCGGCAAGGACAGCCCCTCCCGAGAGGTTCATGTAGGTTTGCGGTTTCAGGAGGATTATTTTTTTTTCGTTGCGCACGAATTCCGCAACCTCCGCCCGCAAATCTTTTTTCAGCTGAAAACGTTCGCCCAATTCTTGCGCGAGCCTGTCCAGAAACATAAACCCGATGTTATGCCTTGTTTTTTTGTATTTTCTTCCGGGATTCCCCAATCCAACAAGCATCAGCATATTTCCACCTCACGGGGATTTTACAGGAGATTCCTCATTTCCCTTCCTTTGACTTGCATTCTGTAACAGCAAATGACGTTTTCCAGAAGCGAAGCAATCGTCATCGGTCCCACTCCCCTCGGAACCGGGGTTATGTAGGATGCAATCTCCTTGACTGCAGCAAAATCAACATCGCCGACTATTTTTCCTTCGACTTTGTTGATGCCAACGTCAATGACGACGGCTTCTTTTTTCACCATGTCGGCGGTGATGAATTTCGGTTTGCCGACCGCTGCGACCAAAATGTCGGCCTTTCTTGCCAATTCTTTCAGATTTGTGGTTCTTGAATGAGCGACAGTCACCGTCGCGTTCTTCTGCAGAAGCAAAAGCGCCAAGGGCTTACCGACAAGATTGCTGCGTCCGATCACGAGGGCATTCTTCCCGCTCAAATCGATGAAGTATCTTTGCAGGAGCGTGATGACTCCCTTGGGCGTCGCGGGGAGAATAGCCTCCATGCCGTTAAAAAGCCGCCCTTGGTTAATGATGGTTAGTCCGTCAACGTCTTTTTTCGGGTCGATGGCGTTGATGATGAGATCCTGCTCCAAATGGGAAGGCAGAGGGAGCTGCACCAAAATTCCGTTGACTGAATCGTCCCTGTTGCAGTCCTCGATGATTTGCAGGACCTCCTTTTGCGTCGCGTTTTCACTCAGATAATAATCCCTGACTCCTATCCCCGCATCGTTGCAGGCTTTGATTTTGTTCCGGACATAAACTTGGCTGGCAGGGTCTTTTCCGACCAAAATGATGGCAAGCGCGAGCGGCTCGGGCAGTTTCGAAACCTCCTCGGCCACCCTTTTTACAATCATTTCCGATGTTTTCTTTCCATCTAAAATCATAAAAAACCTCTCCTATAGATAGATTCCCATTAAATTATACAACATATATTGGAAAAATACCATCAGAAATTAAACGATGACGAATTCACCGTGTTTGCAATCGACGAGATAATCGCGATTGGGTTGCATGGCTTCATTGATGACCGCTTTCGCAAGCAATGTTTCGATTTCCTTTTGGATGTATCTTTTCATAGCTCTTGCCCCATATTCATGGGAATAGCTTTCGTCCAATATCTTCCTTTTTGCGGCTTCAGAGAAGTTTACCCGGTAATGCTGCTCTTTCAGTCTCTCCGCCAATTCGCCCAATATTTTATCAACGATCTGGAATTGAACCTCTTTGGAAAGGGGATTGAAAATCACGATTTCGTCGATTCTATTGATGAATTCAGGCTTGAAGGTCTGTTTGACCAAATTCTCGACCAGTGATTTGTTTTCGTTCCTAAGCAAAAATTTGCTTCCCAGATTGGATGTCATGATGATGATTGTGTTTTTGAAATCGACCACCCTGCCCTGTGAATCGGTGAGTCTGCCGTCGTCCAAAATCTGCAATAAAAGATTAAAAACATCGGGATGGGCTTTTTCTATTTCGTCAAAAAGGACAATCGAATAGGGGCTCCTCCTCACCTTTTCGGTAAGCTGGCCACCCTCTTCGTATCCCACATAGCCCGGAGGCGCTCCGATCAAGCGGCTCACGGCGAATTTTTCCATATATTCGCTCATGTCGATGCGGATGATGCGGTCTTCGCTGTCAAACAAAGCTTCCGCAAGACTCCTCGCGACCTCGGTCTTCCCGACGCCCGTCGGCCCCAGAAACATGAAGGAACCGATTGGACGGCGCTGATCTTTGATGCCAGCTCTTTGTCTGATAATTGCGTCCGCCACCAACTCAAGCGCCTCATCCTGCCCCTTCACGCGCCGCTTAAGAACATCATGCAGGTTCAGAACCTTGTCCTTTTCTCCCCTGACGATTCTCGAAACAGGGATATTGGTCGCTCGCGAAACGATTCTTTGGATTAATTCTTCGGAAACGACTTCGGAAAGCAAAGTGGTTTCTCTCTTGAGTTGGAGGGTTTCTAGTTTCTTTTCCAACTCGGGAATCACTCCGTATTTAAGTTCGGACGCGCGTTTATAGTCGCCCTGATTGAAAGATTTGTCCAGTTCGTGCTTTGCTTCTTCGATTCTTTTCTTTATGTCTTTCGCTTCGGAGATTTTATTTTTTTCATGCTGCCATCTTTCACGCAGTTCGGCCGTCTTCCTTTTCAAATCTTCGAGTTCTCCCTGCAGTTTCTTGAGCCTTTCCTTGCTTGCTTGATCTTTCTCTTTTTCCAAGGCCAGCTTTTCGATTTCAAGTTGGGTCAATCGCCTTTGGGCTTCGTCAAGCTCGCCCGGCATCGAATCGATCGCCATCCGGATTGTTGAACAGGCTCCATCGATTAAATCAATGGCTTTATCGGGTAAAAAACGGTCGGTAATGTAACGGTTCGCAAGCACCGCCGCGGCGACTATCGCCCCGTCGGTAATCGTCACCCCGTGATGAGTTTCATACCTTTCCTTCAGCCCCCTCAGGATGCTGATGGTATCTTCAACGGTGGGTTCTTGGACCAACACCGTTTGGAAGCGTCTCTCCAAAGCTCTATCTTTTTCGATGTACATTCTGTATTCATTCAGAGTCGTCGCGCCGATGCAATGGATTTCACCTCTTGCCAGCATTGGTTTGAGCATGTTCCCGGCATCGAGGGCCCCTTCCGCCCTGCCAGCGCCGACAATCAAATGGATTTCGTCGATGAAAAGAATGATTCTGCCGTCGCTTTCTTTGATATTGTTCAGCACGGCCTTCAATCTTTCTTCAAACTCGCCCCTGAATTTGGCGCCTGCCACCAGCGCTCCCATATCAAGTTCATAAACCGTCTTGTTTTGGAGCGTTGCCGGCACGTCGTTTTTTGCTATTCTCATCGCCAAACCTTCAATCACCGCGGTTTTTCCAACCCCGGCTTCGCCGATTAAAATGACGTTGTTTTTGGTTTTTCTGCCCAAAACCTGTATTATTCTCCTGATTTCTTCGTCGCGACCGATCACAGGGTCAATTTTGCCCGTACGTGCTTCTTCGACTATGTCCCGGCCAAATCTTTTCAATATATCCTTATCTTGGCTGTAGTCTTCCATTTGCATAGTTTCACCCTCTTTCTATTGTTAGCACTCTACCACGCTGAGTGCTAAAAATATTATAATACTTTCATTTTTGTTTGTCAACCAAAGAACAAAAAAAAGGGAAGTCGTCTTCCCTTTCATATCAATTTCGCAACGATGTTTCTGGCTATCCAGACGCCGTTGGCTGCGGCCTGCGCCAACCCCCGCGTGATTCCGGCGCCATCTCCGCCGACATAGAGGTTCTTGATTGCGGTTTGGAAATCCGAGCCGACGACGGGCCTCGCGCTGTAGAATTTGGCTTCCACTCCGTAAAATAGGGTGTGGTCGCTCGCGATTCCCGGCGTGACATTGTTTAAGGCCTCCATCATTTCGATCAAACTCTTCATCGTGTTGTAGGGCAGGACCAGCCCTAAATCCCCGGGCACGGCTTCTTTTAAAGTGGGCGTCACAAAGCACTCTTTGATGCGCTTGGCCGTCGACCTGCGCCCTTTCAGGATGTCCCCGTAGCGCTGAACGATTACCGAACCGTTCGCGAGCTTGTTTGCAAGTTTGGCAACCTCGTAAGCAAATTGGTTGGGATTGTTGAAGGGTTGGTCGAATTCGTGGGAAACCAGCAAAGCAAAATTGGTGTTCTCCGTTCCCAGCTTTTCGTCCCGGAAGGCATGACCGTTCACCAGGACCACACCGTCCTGGTTTTCGACAACCACATGCCCGCTCGGGTTTGCACAAAATGTCCTAACCGTTGTGCCGACGCTGGTATTGAAAATGAATTTCCCTTCGTAAAGGTGATTGTTGATGTCTTCCATGACAATGTTGTTGGTTTCGACGCGGACGCCGATGTCCACCTGGTTGTTGATGAACTCGATGTCATGGGACTCCAATGTTTTCTGAAGCCACATCGCACCTTCTCTGCCGACGCCGAGAACGACCGCTTCCGCATGGATTCTGTCCCCGTTTTCGGCTTCGACTCCGACCGCCTTCCCCTCTTTTACAATCACATTCACTATTTTTGTCTGGAAAAGGTAGTCGACGCTGCCTTTCATGGTTTCATAAATGTTTTTCATGATTTTCAGATTTTTCTCCGTGCCGAGATGGCGCACCCGGGCACGAAGCAATTTCAGTCCGGCGCCGATCGCTTTCCTTTCGATGGCCTTGACGGCATCCGTGTTGGGATCGGTGATTTCCGAATCAGCTCCATGTTCCAAATTCACCTGGTCGACATATTTGATTAGCTCCAAAAGAAGGGAGCTGTCTAAGTATTCGCCCATCCAGCCGCCGTATTCGCTGGTGATATTATACTTCCCGTCGGAAAAAGCGCCGGCTCCGCCGAAACCCGTGGTAATAGAACAGGAGGGGCGGCAGCCACTGTAGCCGTTTTTGTCGGTCGGGCATTTATTGATTTTCTTCTGCAAGATCGGGCATTGGCGGTTATAAATATCATTTCCTCTGTCGACCAACAGAACTTTCAGATTCGGGGCTTTCTTCATCAATTCGTAAGCGCAATAAATCCCCGTCGGCCCTGCTCCGACAATTATGCAATCATATCTTTTTTCCATGTTCTCTCCCGTCTTTTATTTTTCCCCGATATTTATTTTAACACAATTCCGAATTATTGTAAATGGACCTATTTTACCTATTTCCCGCCAAAAGCGGCTTTGATAAAGGCCCGGAAAAGCGGATGCTCGCGGTTCGGACGTGAAAGGAATTCGGGATGGAATTGGCAGGCCACGAAGAAGGGATGGTTCATCAGTTCAATCACTTCAACGATCCCCTCGTCCCGGCTCCTTCCGGAAAAAATCATGTCGCTTCCGCGGAAAAGCTCCGCATATTTATTATTGAATTCATAACGGTGCCGGTGCCTTTCGAAAATCGTTTCTTGGCCGTAAATTTCCCGCGCTTTGGTTCCGGGAAGCAACTCGCAAGGATGGAGCCCCAAACGCATGGAAGCGCGGTTCTTTCTGAGGTCGATGAGCGGAAGATCCGCATCCTGTTTCAGTTCCCGCGAAGTCGCGTTTTTCAGGCCCAACACATTGACGGCAAATTCAACAATCGCAAGCTGCATTCCGAAACAAATCCCGAGATAGGGAATTTTCTGTTCGCGCGCATATTTAATCGCAGCAAGGATGCCTTCTATGTGCCTTTCCCCGAAACCACCGGGAACGACGATGCCGTCGTAGCCCCGCATCAGTTCGGAAACATTGTCAGCCTCGACCTTTCCCGAATCAATCGCCACGGTCTCGACTTCGACTCCGTTGGCATAGCCCGCATGCTTCAAGGCTTCGTAAACGGAAATGTAGGCATCCTTCAGGGAGGCGTATTTTCCGACCAGGGCGATTTTTGCTTGCTTTTTCAAGCCCTTAATGTCTGTGACCATTTTCCGCCATTCCGCCAAGTCCAATGCTTCGGTCTCAAGCCCGAAATGCTCACAGATGAGCCCGTCTATGTTTTGTTCTGCCAGCATCAACGGCACTTCGTAAAGCACGTCGCAATCAAAAGCTTCAATGACGCATTCTTTCTTGACGTCGCAGAAGAGGGCGATTTTATCTTTGTGGGCATCGGAAAGCCTTTTTTCCGTCCGAAGTATGATCAAATCCGGGATGATTCCCAAAGAGCGGAGTTCCTTGACGCTGTGCTGCGTCGGTTTCGTTTTCAATTCTTGGGACGCCGCGAGATATGGAATCAATGTATTATGGATGTACATCGTGTTTTTGTATCCGACATCGCGTCTGAATTGTCTGATCGCTTCCAAAAAGGGCAGGGATTCGATGTCCCCGACCGTTCCTCCGATTTCCGTTATCACGACGTCGGCTCCGCTGTGCCGTGCCGCGTCATGCAACGCTTCCTTGATTTCGTCGGTGATGTGGGGAATGACCTGGACGGTCGCCCCATCATAGACGCGGTTGCGTTCTTTTTCAATGACCCGCAAATAAATTTTTCCTGTGGTGACGCTCGCGTATTTATTTAAATTTTCGTCGATGAAGCGCTCATAATGTCCCAAATCGAGGTCGGTTTCGGCGCCGTCGTCGGTAACGAAGACTTCGCCGTGTTGCAGGGGCGACATGTTCCCCGGATCCACATTGATGTAGGGATCGAACTTCTGCATAAATACCTTCAATCCCCGGCATTTAAGCAATCGGCCGATTGATGAGGCATTGATTCCCTTCCCCAAACTGGAAGCAACTCCGCCGGTTACGAAAATGAATTTGGTTTTCATGTTATCCTCCAACATCTAAAAAATATAAAAAAGTCCTCAAGCTTGGTTGAGAACTTTTGCGGCTCTTTTATATTATATCAAATTTAAAATTCTAGGCAAGGGTTATTTTTTAGATTTCATCGCCAAACTCATCGTCATCTTCGCCAAGCTCGAGGAACTCCTCATCTTCGTCCAAATCGTCAAACTCATCGAGCAGATCGTCTTCGATGTCGTCCTCTTCATCCTCGTCTTCATCCAGCGAAAGCAATTCCTCTTCGATTTCGTCATGCTCTACCTCATCCTCATCGTCATCGTCGGTGCTGTAAATTTCGCCTTCTTTATATATGGTGTCGTCTTTGAGCTCATGCATGAGGACGTCTTCGTCGTATTCGTACAGGTCTTCAAGCAAACTTCCGTCCTTATCCAGAAGGGACGAAGGTTGACGGTTTTTCAAATCCCAGACTTTATTGCCGTGTTTATCCTCGCCGCAACAAACAAAATAACCGCTGAGCATAAAGTCCATCTGAAACTGGGCCAGGGCCTTTTTTTCTTTCTTTATGTCAAGGCCTTTGACCTCAAACACGTCCTTCGCGATTCTGGCAAGCGTCCGCGGTTTCCTTTTTGATTTCATTTCTCGCAAAGCAATTTCTATAAGTGAATCGTTCATATCCATGCCTCCGTTGCATTATTTTAACCCAATCGGGACGCTTTTTCAAGTCCCTATCATAACAAAAAGAAAATAATTAGAATGATTGCTCCCGGCAATCTGAAGAGAGTGACGAAGAGGATTGTCCAGAGATTGACGGGAATGTTGATGTTAATGAAAGAGCCCAGCAGATTGATTCCGAAAATGATGACCAAAGCGATTGTTAAAGACTTGAAGAGCCATTTGAGAAAAGCTTTCATTTGCATCACCCATTAAAATATATGGGACAACACTCTATTATATGCCTAGCTGTTCAGTTTTCTCAAAAGACCATAATCCGTGCGGTCAAAATTCAGGGGCGTGACCGAAATGTACCCATTGTGAATCGCCCAGACGTCGCTTCCGACATTTTCCTCTCTTTCGCGGTGGTGTTTGCCTTTTTGGAAAAAGAATCCCTTGGGGCTCAAGTCAAAACGAGTATCATAATGATTGTTTCCTTGGAAGGTAAGTTTTATCCCCTTCGTTTCTTCCGGAACATTCACATTGTATAAATCCCCTTTTTCAAGCAGCCCTTCGGAAAGAATGAATTCCATAATCGCGTCAAATTCGGAAACGATTGTGTCGAAGGTGTGCCAGACCGTTGAGAAAGCCAATCCTTTTTTCCCGAGCAGTGCCGCTTCCGTGGCGGCCGCACAGGTTCCCGAATAAAGGATGTCCTCCCCGAGGTTCAGACCCCTGTTGATTCCGGAAAAGACAATGTCGAAATCCCAGCCAAAGCCGAACCGGGCGGCGCGAACGCAATCCGCGGGGGTGGAATCCAAGCTGTATGCTTCCACATCCCCCAAATCAAACTTCTCCAGCTTCAATCCGGAGCGGATGTTGATGCCATGGCTTTTTCCGCTCTGCTCGCGAGCGGGAGCCAGAACTTTCACCTCGCCGTATTTTTTTGAAAGCCTCACAAGTTCCCAAAGGCCCTTGGACCGAATGGAATCATCGTTCGTGACAAGTATCTTCATCAAAACACTCCCGGATTGCTTTGTTTGTATTCTTTGAGCAAATTGTCGGCATCCTTAAGCAGGGTTTTCATCTCCTTTTTGCTTCGGACCAGGGCGCCCGCTGCTTGTTTATGCCCGCCTCCGCCGTATTTCTCCGCAAGCCCGTTGATCGCCACATAGCGGGAGCGAATTCTCACCCTGTAGGTTCCGTCCTCGCTTTCGATAAAGAAGAGCCAAATCAAATGGTCTTTGATGCTGTCGAGGAGATTCACCAGCGCGGAAGCGTCGCTCACGGAAACGCGGTGCCGCCTGCAGAGCCTTTTGGTTATTTTGAAATGAGCGACTCCGTTTTCGGTTGCTTTGAAATGGTTCAGAACATGTCCCTGAAGTTTAAGAATGTTTTTGTCTTTCAGATAGAGATGGGAATATATTTCCTCAATGTCGATGTCCCGCTCGAGAGCGAGCGCCACCAAGCGCATGAAAGCCCCGTCGATGTTGTTGTAACGGAAGCGTCCGGTGTCGGTGACGAGCCCCGTGAATAGGGCCTTCGCCGCGGCATCGGTCAACACGAGTTCGTCAGAAAAAGTATCGTACAAGTCAAGAATAATCGCGCAGGTCGCCGGCAAATCCTCGCGGACATAATTGATGGTTCCGTAGTCATCCACCGGAATGTGATGGTCAATTTTAATGATTTCCTGGGCAACCCCCGCGTGATTGCTGTCAATCCTGTCAAAAGTGGCGGTGTCGACCACGATCAAAAGCGAATTCCTGCAAATTTCTTCGTCCTCTTCCTCATCCTCGGTGCCGATGAATTCCAGATAATCAGCTTTTGAGCCTCCGAAGCTATAAACCTTTTTATCAGGAAAACTCGCTCTGAGAATTTCCCGCAAACCAATCGAACTTCCCATGCAATCTCCGTCGGGTTTCACGTGGCGGACAATGACGATGCTGTCGTGGGCCTTGATTCTTTCCAATATACTTTTTTTAATTTCCAATTCCATTTTCGTTTTCCTTTACTAAATTGTTCAAATCTTCGAGCATGCGGTCGGCATCCCGGAAGGATTCCAAGGTTGCGCCGCTGGCCAAAAGATGCCCTCCGCCGCCATATTTTACGGCGATTGGGTTAATATTATACTTGTTTGAGCGTATTTCCGCAAGCACTCTCCCGCTTTCGGGATCCTCAGTGAAATTCACCCAGACATTGACGCCCCTGATACCGCCCATCACGTTGACCATGCCGCGGGAAGCGGTAAAGGCGTCGAGCCCGTATTCTTTGAGTTCTTTGGCGGTTGTTTTGATGTAGGCAACGTTATTTTCCGTGAGCCTGAACTTCAGGATAAACTCCGCCCTCAACTTCGCGAGTTCCAGATCTTCGAGATATAAATTCCCGTACACTTCGGAAAGCGAAAAGCCGTGCCCGAGCAGTTTCGCGGCGTTCTCAAAGGTTCTCGGCGTGACGGAATCGTACCGAAAACGCCCGCTGTCGGTGACGATGCCCGCGAAAAGAGCTTTGGCGCCTTTTTCCGTGAGCGCAAGACCGTGTTCAAAAATCAAGTCAGCTATGAGCCCCGCGCAGCTCTCATAGCTTGTATCCACCAATTCCAAATCGCCATAACTAGTCCCCGACAGATGGTGGTCGATTTTTATCAAGAAATCACCCGACCGGTAGCGGGGATCGCTGATCAAACTTTCATCAGCGGAATCCAAAACGACCACCAATGCCCCCCGGTAATCACCGTCCCCAACCTCGTCCATCCTTCCGAGGAATTTGAATTTTTCGCTTTCGTCCCCGGTTACAAGCACCCTTTTCTCGGGATAGGTCGCAGACAGGGCTTCTTTTAAACCGATTTGGCTTCCGATCGCATCGCCGTCGGGCCGGCTATGGCGGTGGATGATAATGGTGTTGTATTCTTTAAATTTCTTAATGATTTTTTTCATAACTGACTCCTGAATATTTTATTATAACAATATTTATGAAAAAAGCAAAGAAAATCACCTTCGAAATAATAAAAGGAATAATTTCCAACTTCGGACATAGAAATTAATAGGAGGGATTATCTTGGCCGTAATAGCCCACAACGAGGCGGAAGTCAAACTTCTGGCGAGATTGATGCGAGCGGAAGCAGAGAGCGAAGGAAAATTGGGAATGCTGATGGTGGGAAACGTCGGCGTCAACCGGGTCAGGGCCAATTGCCTGGACTTTGTAAACATCAGAACGATCACCCAAATGGTCTTTCAAAGACCCGGGGGTTTTGAGTCGACGCTCTACGGATATTTCTACCAAGCTGCTAGAGAAGTGGATATCCAGCTGGCCAGAAGATGCCTTAGCGGCGAAACTTTCCACCCCGCAGACCGCGCCCTCTGGTTTTACAATGCCTTCGATGAACCCTGCCGGGCCCAATGGTTCGGCCAATGGAACAGCGGGCGTTTCAAATCGCATTGTTTTTACGCTCCCGTAGAAAGCGAAAGATGTTTTTAGGAGGTTAGGATGAATTATTACCAACAGCCCTGCGGATTCACGCAGTTTCCGGCCGGATACGTAGGCAGTCCGGTGTTCGCTCAGGGACCGATGGCCGGCCAGCCTTTCGTTCCGCAGCAAATGCTCCCCGTCACGCCGGGATTTCCTGAAGGCGTGCCGTTTGTGGAGGAGTCGTACATTGAGAACATCTTGCGGCTGAACCTTGGGAAAGTCGCCACGGTTTACATGAATTTCGAAAACAGTCAATGGGGATCGAAAATCTTCAAAGGCTACCTCACGGCAGCCGGAAGGGATCACATCATTCTCAAAGACCTGCAGACTGAAACCCGCTACATTCTCTTGATGGTTTATTTGCTCTATGTTACGTTTGATGAGGATATCGAATACGAATATCCCTTCAGGGGGCAGAAAAAAAACTCTTAATGCCTTGGGCCTTAAGAGTTTTCTATTTGGTTTATAAATTCATTCACCCTGATGCCGACGAAACCGATGATGATGCTGGTAACGAGTGAGAAAAAAATCAAAAGCGCTCCGTAATAAATGATCGGAACCCCGATGCGGTAGAGTCCCTGAACGACCGCAAGCTGCGTCACGATGTGGAGGAAGCCGCCGATGACGCTGACGGATATCGGCGTAGCCACATTCCTCAACGCCTTCCATGCACAAATCATGCCGATGAAGCTCGCCAGGGATGCGCTGAAACCAATCAGAAAATTAATCGGACCTCCGTATATCAGATTGGCGAGAACGGATTTCAAAACAACCATAATCAATGTTTCCCTGTGGGAAAAGCGGTACACCCCGACCAAAATGATGATGTTCGCAAGTCCGATTTTTGTGGTCGGAAGAAAGGGAAAAGCTAGTTGTGAAATGTAGCGGTCAAAAATCGAAAGAATGACGCTGAAAGATATCAAGATGGAAATCAAGATTAATTTCTTGATATTTATTTGTTTTCGTAAATTGTCCATTATTATCACCCTTGGATAAAGCGTTTCTATTATAACACATCCGCATTGCAATTTAAATAATTTTTCGCTATAATTAACAAAACGGAGGTAATGTTATGTGCGTGTTTTGTAAAATCGCAAACGGGGAAATTCCCGCTTATAAGGTTTACGAAGATGATGATTTTCTTGCTTTCTTGGACATTTCTCAAGCAACGATTGGTCACACGCTTGTGATTCCGAAAAAGCATTATGAAAATTTCTTTGCTTTGGAAGAAGAAAAGGCTGCGGATTTGATGCGCGTCGTTTCGAAAGTCAGCAAAAAACTGAAATCCGCGCTTGCTTTCGAAGCCTTCAATCTCTTAAACAACAGCGGTGCCCTGGCGGGTCAGACTGTGAATCACATTCACATCCATTTGCTTCCCCGCTATGAAAACGACGGTCTCAGAATCGAGTTTTCAGGAAAAAAACTTTCGGAAAAGGAATTTAAGGCACTTCTGGAAAAGATCAATTCAAAATGAACGGAGGGCGACCCCTCCGTTTTTTCATTCGCTTTCCTTCTCTTTTAAATAGTGGTATAAGGTGTTCACGGGAACTCCCGTGCCGCCGTAACGGTGTTTCGGCTCGGTCCGGAAGGCTGTCCCGGCAATGTCTAAATGCAACCATTTTGTGTTGCTTTCGATGAACTCTTCAATGAAGGCAGCTGCGCCGCTCGCGCCCATTGCCCTTCCCGTCGAGTTTTTGAGATCGGCAACTCTGCTGCTGCGAACCTGTTCGCGTATGCTTTTGTTGATCGGAAGCCGCCATAATTCCTCATTCGCCTTCCGGGAAGCCGCCATGATTTTCTCAACCTCTTCATCGCAGTTTCCGAAGAGGCCCGTGACGTGATTCCCCAAAGCGACGACGCAGGCTCCGGTAAGCGTGGCGATGTCCACCACCGTTTTGCATCCTTCTTTCTGCGCAAAGCAAACCGCGTCCGCGAGCGTGAGCCTTCCTTCCCCATCAGTCGAAATGATTTCAATCGTTTTTTTGTTCATGGCGGTTAAAACATCATCAGGAAGAAGCGCTTTCCCATCAACCCGGTTGTCGGTTGCGCAAATCACGACCTGAAGGTTTACTTTCAGGTTGTTTTTCACGGCCGCTTCAAATGCGCCGAGCGCTGCCGCGGCTCCCGCCATGTCCGATTTCATGTTGATCATGTTTGTTTTGAGAGAATAACCCCCGGTGTCATACATGATGCCCTTGCCGACAAGGCCGATTGCTTCCCCGTCGCTTCCTTTGTATTGCAGATGGATCAGCTTCGGTTCCGCATCCGACCCCTTGTTCACGCCAAGAAAGGCATTCATTCCCAGGGCTTCAATTTCATTCTTGCCGAGGATTTTCCAGGAGACGCGTTCGTCTGCCAAAGATTCCGCAAGATTTGCCGCGTATTCCGCAAGCTCCGCTGCAGACAAGCGGTTATAGGGTTTGTTGACCAAATCGCGGGTATTGGCCACCGCGGTCGAGAGATTGAACGCCTCCTCGATTGCTTGCTCAATCTCGTGTTCCGTGTCAAATTTCAAATCCAATTCGTTGTCGGTCTTTTCAGATTTCAGTTCGTCGTAAACATAGTTGTTGTCCGCCACAGCTTTTACAAATCTCCTCGCAACTTCCCCGGGCTCGAGCTCGCCCAGAAATGAATCGAAGTCGACAATCAGTTCTTTGCCGAGGCGGTAATCCACACCCGCGAGGCATTCTTCCAGTTCCTCGTAGCCATAGTCGGCTTTGTTTCCAAGTCCGATAATATAGATGATCTGATTGGGGATTTTTCCGAAAGTATAGAGTTTGTTGACTTTTCCGGTTTTAAAATCCAGGAGTTTTTCGGAAACGAGAGCATTAATTTCCCCGTCTATTTCCGGGTCAATTCTCACTTCCTCATCGATAAAAGCGCCAACAAGCAAGGGACTCTTGCTTTCCGTTTTAGTGAATGTTTTCGAAACTGTCATTGTTTACTCCCTTCCAATGTATTCTACTCCCATATAGGGAATTAAAACTTCCGGTATTTTGATGCTACCATCAGCCTCCTGGTAATTTTCCACAACCGCAACCCAGGTCCTTCCGACCGCAAGGCCGGAACCGTTCAAGGTGTGGACATATTCGGGTTTCGCGCCCTTCTCCCGGCGCAGGCGGATGTTTCCGCGGCGGGCTTGATAGTCTTCCGCATTGCTTATGCTGCCGATCTCCCGGTAGGTTTTCTGTCCGGGAAGCCAGACTTCTATGTCGTAGGTTTTTGCCATGCTCGCCCCGAGGTCCCCGGTGCAGAGAGCAACAACCCTGTAGGGAATTTTTAGAAGCTGCAAGATCAATTCCGATTCCTTAAGCATTTTTTCAAGTTCGTCGTAGGAGCTTTCCGGAGCCGAGAACTTAATCAGTTCGACTTTGTTGAACTGGTGCGTTCTAATCAACCCTCTCGTGTCGCGTCCCGCGCTTCCGGCTTCGGAGCGGAAAGCCATCGTGTAGCTGCAGAAATTCAAAGGCAGGAGGTCGAAGTCGATAATCTCGTCCCGGTAGAGGTTGATCGTTGGAACTTCCGCCGTCGGGTTCAAGAACCATTCGTTTTCCGTCAGCTTGAAAGCATCTTCCTCAAATTTTGGAAGCTGGCCGGTCGCCGTCATGCTCTCGCGATTGACGATGTAGGGCGGAATGATTTCATGATAGCCGTTCCTGCTGTGGACATCCATCATGAAAGCTATCAAAGCCCGTTCCAAACGGGCGCCGAACCCTTTGTAGACGACGAAACGGCTACCCGCAATTTTTGCAGCCCGCTCAAAGTCCAAGATGTCGTGTTTCACTCCCAGCTCATAGTGGTCCTTGGGTTCGAAATCAAATTGCGTTGGCTCCATAAACCTCCTGATTTCCTTGTTTTCTGTTTCGTCCTTGCCGACCGGGACCGACTCATGCGGGAGATTCGGTGTTATCAAGAGCACATATTCAATTTCTTCTTCAAGATCTTTCAGCTTCGCGTCCAGAGCGGAGATTCTATCTCCGTATCCCGAGACTTCTTTCAATATTTCCGTGACGTCCTCGCTCTTTCTTTTCAGTTCGCCGATCAGTTTGCTGGTTTCGTTTCTCTTTCTTTTCAATTCTTCAACTTCGGCGATAATCTTCCTTCTCTCCTCGTCTTTCACTAGCAAATCTCTGAGATAACCGAAATCCTTCCCCCTTGTGTTCAGGCGTCTGATGGTTTCTTCGGGATTTTCCCTGAGTTTCCTGATGTCGAGCACGATTAATCCTCCTTCTCAGTTCTTTTATTGGTTTCTTACATTATAAACACCGCTGTATTAATTGTCAACGGATTAGGGTCATTTTATACTTGAAAGTTTTCTTCTTCGTCTTTGAATTTATAATCAAGATCATAAACAATCTCTTCTTTATATTCGTCGTCGAACTCGTCCTCATCTTCGCTTCTCGGAACGACGGCAATCGAGGAAACCAGATGCCCTTCGTTCAGCTTGATGATGCAGACTCCCTGCGTGTCTCGCCCGACCGTCAGAATCTGGTCGAGATGCGTCCGGATGACTATGCCTTTGTCTGTGATCACCATCAGATCCTCGTCCCCCCTGACGGTCTCCAACGCCACCATCCGGCCGTTTTTATCCGTCATGTTCAGGGCCTTGACACCCTTCCCGCCGCGGATTTGGACGCGGAAGGCGTCGACGTTGGTCCTTTTACCGTATCCTTTTTCGGTGACGATGACAATTTCATCCCCGTCGGTGTTGACGATGGCCATGCCGACCACTTCTTCGTCATCTTCGACTTTGATGCCGCGGACCCCTGCGGCGATTCTTCCCATCGGCCTGATGTCGCTTTCACTGAAGCGGATGGCCTTACCCGCGGATGTTCCGAGGATGATGTCTTTTTCGCCGTCGGTCAAACCTACTTCGAGGAGTTCGTCCCCTTCCCGCAAAATAATCGCTTTGATGCCGTTGGTGCGGATGTTGTTGAAGGAGGAAACTTCGGTTTTCTTGATCAGCCCCTGGCGGGTGGCAAAAACCAAATAACCGTCCTTGGCCCCCTCGTGGTTGACGTTCAGCACGGCGGCAAGCTGTTCGTTTTCTTCGAAATTCAGGAGATTGACGACAGGAAGCCCTTTGGCCGTTCTCCCGTATGCCGGAATCTGGTAAGCCTTCAGGCGGTAGACTTTTCCGAAATTGCTGAAGAAGAGGATCGTGTCATGGCTTGATGTGTAGAGTATCATTTCCACAAAATCATCTTCCAGCATTTTCGCGCCCGTGACGCCCTTCCCGCCGCGATTCTGGGGCCTGTATTTGTCAACAGTCATCCTTTTTACATAACCCCTGTTCGTGATTGTTATAATCACGTCTTCGACGGGAATCAGGTCCTCGTCTTCGATTTCCAAATCGTCGCTCAGATTGATTTCGGTTTTCCGCTCATCTCCGAAACGGGTGCGAATGTCCGTGAGTTCGGAAACGATGATGGCGAGTTTCCGATTATGGTTTTGCAGGATGTCCTGACAATCGGCGATGAATTTCTTCGTTTCCAAAAGCTCCGCTTTGATTTTGTCGACTTCGAGCCCTGTCAGGCGCTGGAGCCTCATGTCCAAGATTGCCTTTGCCTGGGTTTCGGTCAAAGCGAAGGACGAAACCAAGTTTTCCGCTGCGATTTCGGTGGTTTCGGACTTTTTGATTAGCTGAATGACTTCGTCGATGTTTGCAAGCGCGATCTGCAAGCCTTCCAGGACATGCGCCCGCGCTTCCGCCTTATCCAAGTCAAACTGCGTTCTTCTCGTGACGATTTCGATTTGGTGTTTGAGGTAATGTTCCAATATTTCTTTCAGATTCAAAACCTGGGGTTGGCCGTCAACCAATACCAGCATGTTGATTCCGAAAGTCGTCTGCAGTTGCGTGTGTTTATAAAGGTTGTTCAATATGACGTTCGGATTCACGTCCCTGCGCAGTTCGACCACGATCCGCATCCCTTCGCGGTTCGATTCGTCCTGGAGGCCGGTGATTCCGTCGATTTTTTTGCCCTTCACCGTGTCCGCAATTCTCTCAATGAGCCTTGTTTTGTTTACTTGAAAGGGAATTTCCGTAATGACGATGGCCTGTTTGCCGTTATCGAGTTCCTCAATCTGAGTTTTTGCGCGGACGGTAATTGCGCCGTTACCGGTTAGATAAGCCTTCCGGAGCTGACTGAGTCCCATGATCGTTCCGCCGGTCGGGAAATCCGGGCCCTTGATGTAATTCATCAACCCTTCAATGGAAATCTCGGGGTTTTTAATCAAAGCAAGCAAACCATCCGTCACTTCCGTCAGGTTGTGCGGAGGAATGTTCGTGGCCATGCCGACGGCGATTCCCGTCGCCCCGTTCACCAAGAGATTGGGGAATTTACAGGGCAGCACCGCAGGTTCCTTTTCCGAGCCGTCGTAGTTGTCCACAAAATCAACCGTGTTTTTATTTAGATCGCGGAGCATTTCCATCGCGATTTTGCTCATTTTCGCTTCGGTGTAACGCATCGCCGCGGCGCCGTCGCCGTCAATCGAGCCGAAATTACCATGCCCCTCGACCAAGGGATAGCGATAGCTGAAATCCTGGGCCATGCGCACCATTGAGTCATAGATGGCAGAGTCTCCGTGGGGGTGGTATTTACCCATGACTTCCCCAACAATGCGCGCGGATTTTTTGAAAGGTTTGTCCGCATGGAGCCCGAGATCGTTCATCGCATAGAGAATGCGCCGATGGACAGGTTTCATCCCGTCACGCACGTCAGGGAGAGCGCGGGCGACAATGACGCTCATCGCGTAGCTCAGAAAAGAAGTCTTCATCTCCCTCGTGAGATCAACTTCTCTAATGTTTGCCGGCCTTTCCTCCTCCGACTCAGGCACTATGGTTTCTTCGTTTTCTTGATTTTCAAGAATGACGTCTTTTTCTTTCTCCAAAATGATCCTCCTTAAATGTCGAGGTTTTCGACATAGACAGCATTTTCTTCAATGAATTCACGCCGCGGTTCCACGTCGTCGCCCATGAGCATGCTGAAGACCGCATCCGCTTCGATGGCGTCGTCGAGATTCACCTGCAACAGAGTCCGTCGCTCCGGATCCATTGTCGTTTCCCAGAGCTGCTCGGGATTCATTTCCCCAAGACCCTTATACCTTTGGGTCGTCGGCTTGGCAGATTTGGGGAGTTCCTCCAGTTTCTTCTGCAACTCCTCGTCGCTATAAGCATATTCGACTCTTTTGCCAAATGCGATCTTGTATAAGGGCGGTTGAGCGATGTAAATGTTGCCGTTCTCCAAAAGAGGGCGCATGAACCGATAAAAGAAGGTGAGGAGCAGGGTTCTGATGTGAGCCCCGTCCACGTCCGCGTCGGTCATGATGACGATCTTATGGTATCTCAGGGCACCAAGGTCGAATTCTTCGCCGATGCCCGTACCGAAAGCCTGAATCATCGAGATGATTTCTTTGTTGCTCAAAACCTTGTCCAGCCTTGCTCTTTCCACGTTCAACACTTTTCCGCGCAAAGGTAAGATTGCCTGGAATTCGCTGTCGCGCCCCTGTTTTGCGCTGCCTCCGGCCGAATCCCCCTCCACGATGTAGATTTCGCTCTTGCTGGGATCTTTGCATCTGCAATCAGCAAGTTTTGAAGCGAAACCAAGTGTCTCCAAAGGATTCTTCCTCCTCGTCGCCTCGCGTGCTTTTTTTGCAGCGACGCGAGCGCGGGAAGCGAGGATTGCTTTTTCAATAATCTGGCGGGCTTGGGAAGGGTTCTCATTGAGGAAAGTTTCCATGCCTTCGCTCAAGATTTGCGAAGTGATTCTTCTGACTTCCGTGTTCCCAAGTTTGGTTTTGGTTTGCCCCTCGAACTGGGGATTGGGGTGGCGCACGCTTAAAATGGCGGTCAGCCCCTCCCTCACGTCCTCGCCGCTGAAGGATTCGTCCTTCCGGAAAAGATTGTTGTTGCGGGCATAATTGTTCATCACCCGTGTCAGGCTGTTCCGGAAACCCTCTTCGTGCGTTCCCCCTTCCCGGGTGTAGATGTTGTTGATGAAGGAAAAGATGTTGCTGTTATAATCCTCGGTGTATTGCATCGCAATTTCGACTTCGATGTTGTCCGTCACGCCACTGATGTAGATGATGCTGCTGTGAATCGGGGTTTTGCTTCTGTTCAGATAGGAAACATATTCACTTATGCCTCCTTCATAATCGAAGGTGAGGTTTTTTGGTTTCTCCGGATTCCGCAGATCAGCCAGGGTGATTTTCAATCCCCGGTTCAGAAATGCGCATTGTTGGAGATGGACGCGCAGAACCTCGAAGTCGAAAGTTTGCGTTTCCGCAAAAATCAAAGGATCGGGCTTGAAAGTGATTTTGGTTCCGGTCTCTTCAGTAACGCCGATTTCCTGAAGTTTGTGTTGGGGTTTGCCGCGACGGTACTCCTGTTTGTAAATCTTACCGTTTTTCTTGATTTCAACCATCAAAAATTGGCTCAGGGCATTGACGACGCTGGCGCCCACGCCATGGAGACCGCCCGACACCTTATAAGATTTGCCGTCAAATTTCCCTCCGGCATGGAGAATTGTAAACACGGCTTCGACGGCCGATTCCCCGGTCTGCGATATGATGTCGACGGGAATGCCCCGGCCGTTGTCTGTGACTTGGACGACGTTGTCGGGCAGAACCTTGACGTCAATGTGCGTGCAGTATCCGGCCAGGGCCTCGTCAATCGAGTTGTCGACGATTTCCCAAACCAGGTGGTGCAGTCCTCTCGGTCCGGTCGAGCCGATGTACATGCCCGGTCTTTTGCGGACTGCTTCCAAGCCCTCCAGTATTTGTATGTTCGAAGCATCGTATTTCACTTGTTCTTGCATAATCCTAATCCTCTCTTTTAATGTTCAGAACTTTGCTATCCTTGGTTATGTCTGGCGAAAGGTTCTTGATGGTGGTGGTGGTGATAAAAATCTGATATTCGGGTTTCAACAGTTTCAAAATCTGGTTTTGCCTGTCGACATCAAGCTCGCTGAAAACATCGTCCAAAATGATGATGATGTCCTCGGTTTTTTGCCCTAAATAATCGGCGAGGGCGAGCTTCAGCGCCAGAGCAGCGGTTCTTTGCTGACCCTGCGAAGCAAAGGCTGAGGCTTTGAAACCGTTAATAAAGAATTCAAAATCATCGCGGTGGGGACCGGTAGTCGTCGTTTTCGCGGCCAAATCTCTTTTCAGGTTCCAATCTCCCTCCCCGTTCAAGTTAGGCTCGTATTCCAAAGAAACTCTTTCTTTCCCGCCGCTGATGACGAGCGCTTTCTCTTCGACCAGCGGATTCAGCCCCGCAATCAACCGCGCTCTTTCTTCGCTGATCGCCTTGGCTTTTGGGATTAAAGAGGCGGTCAGAATTTCCAGAAGCTTGTGGTCGTACTTTTGATTTTCCCCCAAATGCTTCAAAACTTCGTTTCTCTGCTTCAATACCTTTCTATATAATATAAGGTTCTGCAGGTAAGAGGGGCTCAGCAAGCAAAGATTGCTGTCAAGAAACTTTCTTCTAACCGCAGGGGCCCCTTTGACGATTTCCAAATCGTCCGGACAGAAAAAAACCACATGCAAAAACCCGAGGTATTCGCTCAACAGGCGGAAGCTCTTTTTGTTGGCTTGGATTCTCTTCCCCTCCGGCGAAAGCGAAAATACAATTTCATAATCCTCTTCGCCTTTTTCGAAACTTCCCTTCACGACCGAGAAGGTTTCTCCGTGCCTAATCAGATCCTGGTCGCTTGCCTTGTGGGATTTTAAGAATCCCAGGCAGTGGACTGCTTCCGCAACACTCGTTTTCCCGGCCGCGTTTGCCCCGACAAGGATATTCAGATGCGACGAAAATTCAAAAGAAGCCTCCGCATAACAGCGGTAATTGGTGAGCTTCAAACCCTTCAGGTAAATCATGTTTCTTTCCCAATCATGAATTTCTTCCCGGAAAAGCCGATGACATCACCAGGATATAGTTTTCTGCCGCGCCTGGTTTCCCGTTCGCCGTTGACCTCAATAAACACTTCGGAAAGAAAACTCTTGGCCTGGGCCCCGCTCCCGATTTCGTTTATGTATTTAAGAAATTGCCCCAAAGTGATGTATTCCGTATGAATCAGAATTCTTTTCATTTTAACTCCAAAAAACTTTAAGAAATTAAGCAAAAATCAGCGGTTTCTACACATTTTTTCCCTGTTTGGAATTATAAATATTATAACATAAAAGCGTAGATTTTACCAGCCTTTTTCAGCTCTTTTTGTAAGTTTTCCAAAGCAAGCCGTTTTCCGCATTTTTGCTTCAAAATCGCGCTCTGTTTGCTTTTTTTGCCGAGCATTCATGAAAAATGCCTCGGAGTCCTGTCGATGAAAAAACATCTTAAATTTCGGCTTCGCGAGGTTTTTTCAGCAGAAAAGGATCTAATTTTTGATTATTTATAAAAAAGGATTGTGGAAAAGCCAGTGAAAAACCCAAAGTTTTCCACAATCCCCCTGTGGAAAACTTTTTGATAATCTCATCTTTTTCAAAAACCTTTTTTATGGTTTGCGAAAGAATACGTAAATATGTTTTTGTGGCTTTAAATATTTATGCATCGTCCTCAAAGTATGGCTTTTTACATCTGGGCCGCAAACCGAGCCCCCGGCGATATCCATGGGTGAACGCTTAAATTTTACTGCCCAGCAACCGTTTGGAGAACTGCTGCGTCTTCAAAAACGCAAAATTTACCCCAAGCAGCTATAATAATTAATGGAAGGGGAGGAGAAAAACGAGCGCAGCAGGCAAAAGAACTTAGCAACATACTAAGGGAACATATTTTTGCTTTGTTTGCTGGTGGTGCAGGATATTACATAATTAAGGAATTACATATTTATGTATCTATTTCAAATATGCTATTGGATTGGACGGGTCAGGAACCGAATACCTTACTTACACAATTATTTATTTATGCATTTATGGTTTTACGTATTCGTGTTCCGATGTTTTGCGTGAGTCAAAATTGATTATTACTAGTAGTTTTTATAAAGTTAAATTATGATTTCAAAAAAAAATCGCCATAAAGAAATGCAATAATGCATAATATTACGAATCTAGTTGTTTATGTATTTACACATGTATGTATTTATGGTAAAATAGAAACTGGGAAGAGGATGAAAACAAACTTAAAAAGACTAATACATATTTATGTAAATGCGTATTGTAAGATTCTGGTAACAGTAGTAAAATAAAGTAAGCCCTCGCCGGCTCTGGCGAAATATTTCAAAATAAAAGCCGGCATGATTCAGATTTGAACAAAAGGAATAATTCTGTATTTATGTATTTATTTATTTGTTTATATGTGGTTTTATTTATTTAGGTAAATGCATAAATTGATTTTCGTTCTTTTTTTGTCTTTTCTGAAAGCGGAATGCGTCAAAAATGTATAAATTTCGAAAAATCAGGAAAAATAACTATTTTCACCCCATTTTCATTGAGCCTGAAATTTCGTTTATTTTGAAAAATAGGTGTGGGGGAAAGTAACTTTACCAAAAAATATTGAAAATTGATTTAAACTTAAAATTTACCTGTTTTTGAGGGGTGTCTGGGACAAGTTTTTTTTGCCTTTTATAAATGAGTGCTTGCGAGCCCGGTTGCATCAAGAAAAAACGGGGGCGTTTGTTTTTTTCGTTTTTCGATTTTTTACGACAGGGTGCAAAAAACAGAGCATTTGAACCTGCGAGCGCAAGATCGAACGATTATGTAAATATTTATTTATTGTTTTATGTTGTTATGTAAATACTTAATTG
>LSQX01047598.1_pt2 | contig 26711 bp, 25 predicted proteins | sample 654561 | NCBI WGS metagenome assembly LSQX01 (sample SAMN04489861, study PRJNA283612) | anaerobic digester metagenome | isolation source: 4 biogas reactors fed with cattle manure at either 37C or 55C with and... | place: Denmark: Kongens Lyngby | collected 2014
AACCTACCAGCCGGATTCCAAACAGCCGGATAAAAAGGACGACCTGAAGGATTACAAGCCAGACTCCAGCCAGCCGGACAGCAAGCCGTCGGAAAGAACATATCGACCGAATGCAAATCGCTTGCCGGCCCCTGGGGAGGGCGCATTGTGGACAAGTCGGCCACTGCCCAAAAATTTCAACCCATTCAACGATACTGCCGCAAAGAAAGACCCAGCTTTGCAGAGCTTGAATGAGAGGATGAACCAGGCTATCAGGGAGATCGATAGAGCAGCCAGAGGAGGCAGTGCGGCTCCATTGATCAAAACCCCTACAAGGACAGCCCCTAAGAGGAGATAAGGGCAGTTATCTAATTTGCACGATCCTGCCGGTTTCGATAGACTCGATGCCGGCAGCGATTACTTTTTGTGCCGCTAATCCATCGGCCCCCGACCCATCTATCTCATCCGGCTTCGCGCCATCGGCTATCTGTCGCACAAAACTGCGTATACGCTCGGCGAATGTGTCGTTGAAACCACAGTAACCGCCAAATACAGGGTTCGTGTAGACCGACTTCACTAGATCACCCGCCGGGTATAACGTCGCCTCTCGCCACATATCCTCGACCAGCATTCGGCCCTTGACTCCTGCCACCTCGCAGCGCTCCATCGGATGCCCACGCTCGATATCGTAACTGCTGGTGAGGTGGCCGACGGCTCCGTTAGCGAATCGCATATTGAAAGAGGCGGTAGACCAAATCTCTCGGCCTGCGGCTTTCATGGCAAAGCACTGGACAGCTTCGATATCTCCGCAGAAGTGGCGCATCATATCTACCGAGTGCGGATTGAGAGCTTTCAGGTGGAAATACGGCGAGTCAAACTTGCCTTGTCTGCCGATCCACAGCGCCATATTTACGAAGATCAGCTCCCCTAACCGCCCCTCGTCGAGCCATTGTTTAGCTAGCCTTGCGGCAGGTGTAAAGCGATGATTGAAGTCGATTCCAAAGCAGCGGTTGTTTTCTTTTGCAGCTCTTACCATCTCGGCCGCTTTTTCGATATCGTTGCAGATGGGTTTTTCGCAGAGAACGTGGCAGCCGGCCTTTAAGGCCTGAATAGTCGGTTCGTAGTGATCGCTGGAATATTCAAATCCACCTGTGGTTATGCTGCAAATATCCGGTGATAGTTCGCTAAGCATTGTTTGCGCATCGGTGAACCACGGAACGCCATGCCGCTCCCCTGCACATCTTGCTCGCTCTTCTATTATATCGCACACCCCGACGAGTTCGACTAGCTCGTCGTTTCCGTAGATATCGGAGTGCAGATTACCGATTGGTCCCAGGCCGACTACTGTAACTCGAAGCATTTTGTTTCCTAACTCTAATTATCCGAATGAATCGAGGTGGCATTACGATCCGTGCCACCTCGATCACCCATAGTTTTTTATCTGTCAGAGTTCCTTTTGACCGCGCTGGGTCTGGAGTTCTTTGGCCTGCAATTGTTCGGCTGTAATAGCGGAGCCGATGTACAAGGTATTGTAGGCTTCCTCACAGCTTGTGAACTGGACTCCGCGCCCGTGCCAGTTGAGGTTCGTATAGATCGGGTTGGTGCGTCCGGTCTCGCTCTCTCGTTTTTTGATCCAGTTTTGCATGCGCGTATCGAGCATCTGGACAACCTCCGGATTGGCATCCGCGACGTTGTTGTTCTCCTCCGGATCGATGAGCAGATTATACAGTTCGATTTCCGGCTTGAAGTGAAAATCCGGCTCCAAGGCGCGGACATACTTCCACTCGGGGGTCCTCCAGCCGTGTTTGCGCATCCAGGTGGACTCAGTGATATAGTATTCCGGCTCCTGGGCTCGCGGCTTGCCTTCGAAAAGCGGAACGAGGCTGCGGCCGTCGAAATTGATCTTGCTGTCGATGCCCAGCAGTTCGAGAATCGTGGGCATAATATCCTTCGTGTGCACATAGTCGCCGAATCTTTGAGCTGGGGCGACCTTGCCGGGATAGTAGAAAACCAGCGGAATGTGCAGCGTGCAATCGTATAATCCGTGGTGATCATACCAGCATTCGTGGTCGTGGAGGGTCTCGCCGTGGTCGGAGTCGATGACGATCAGGGTTTCCTCTTCGATGCCAAGAGAGCGAACCGTCTGGAATATGTTGGCTATGCAGGCGTCCATATATGCAACCGCTCCGTCGTATTGGGCGATGACATATTCTTTATCCGTGCAGTTCGGCGGGAACCAGCTCGCGAAATAATCGCAGAACGGCTTGAACTTCATCACGGCATCCAAAGAGTCGTTTTTCGGGTCGGCCTCGTTGCCATCATAGAACATCCGCTCATATGGCGACGGCGGAAGATACGGTGAGTGCGGATCCATATGCCTCAAGAACAAGAAAAACGGCTTATCGTCCTCCGCTAGCGACTTAAGTTCAGGAATGGTAACTTCATTGAGATTCTCGGCCTTTGGGCTTCGGCCCGCATCCCAAGCGCCCCACCCGCTGAAGTCGATATATTTTTGGAAACCGCGGGAAGCCTGGTTGCCGCTGAAGCCGACACAGGTTGTGTTGTAACCATCTTCGCCAAGCACCTCGGCAAGGGTCTTAAGGTGATCGCCGAGCGGGCCTTCGTGGCGAAGCGCGACAACATCGGTGCCGAATACATCCATACCCGTAAGCATGGAACCATAGCCCGGAGTAGTCGGAATCGACGGGCTGTAGCAGCGCTCAAAAACTGCGCCGTCAGCGGCCAGTTTGTCGATGTGCGGGGTCGTGAGCCTGTGGTATCCATAGAGGCTCATGTGGTCAGCCCGCAGGCTGTCGATGCCAAAAAGTATCAGATTCGGTTTTTTTGCCATTAAAATCCTCGAGTGTATTGTTGACGATATTATCTGGCTCCAAGAGCCTTCAGGCATGCATTAAGATAGCCGTAGCTTTCGGCGGCGATGATCGCCACCTGGCTTAGTTCCAGACCGCTGACTCCGATCACTTCCAGGTCAACCGGCCCGCTGTAGTTTCCTTCCACCATCACACGGCAGTATGCCATCAAATCGATGTCGCCGCGCCCACAAGCCTGGTCCGGCGGGTCGCCGGGGGATGGGCCGACTCCTTTGCAGTCACGGATGTGGACATGCTTTGTCCGTGATAGAACCGGTTTGAGCGCTTCGGCGGGGACTTCGCCGGCTCGATGGATGTGGCTGGGATCCATATCGACTCCGAACGCAGGGGATTTTATCTTCTCCATCGCTCGCAGCGTCGTTGCGGTGCTGTAGATCGATGCGCCCACGTGAGCTTTGCAGCAGAGCGACACCCCAAAAGGCTCCGCTTTCTCCGCCATTTTTGCGATCATATCCGTTTGGCGCTGGAAGTCCTCTTCAACATCTTTGACCCCGCCGGGGCCGATGTTTATCACCGGAATACCAAGTTCCTGGCCGGCCTCAAACGCCTTCATAAGACGATCTTCGTCGAGCGCGGCTTCCTCCATCGCGAGGAACTCCAGACCGTTATCCGAAACGATTTGCTTTAGTTCAGCGGCCTGAGATCTCCAGTTATCAAGGTCAATATGTTCGCACATGCCTTTTATGGCGGAGATCTCCACACCGTCGAATCCAGCCAGTTTTATGTGCTTTGCTGCCGTCGCAAAGTCGAATCCACTGAAAAGTACGGAGTTAACTCCGAGCTTAATCATCTCAATCTCCCTTATACAAGCTGATCAGGGCATATCGCCCACCTGTCAGTATAGGAGCGTCGGTGCGTGCTGTCAATGCTTACGCCGCTTTGAACGTTCGGCCTGGGCGGCAATTGGGAAAACGCCGCCCAGGCCGTAGTCATTTACCTGATGCAGCGGTAACTACCAGGCAGTTCGGATCGTGTAGGTCACGATCTTCTCACCGTCTTTTGGAACCTTGACGGGGAACTGGATCGTGTGGGCGTCGATTTTCTCGTATTTGTCGGATGATTGAGTAATTTTCCAGTCGGCCCAAACGTGATCCACCACTTTGACCTCGACGGGAGTCTGCTTGTGGTTGCGAATCTTGACCTCGAAGGACTCTTCGATTGCTCGAGCGCTGATTTTGTTATAGTTGGTGCGTTTATAATCCCCAACCACATCGAAAGCGTCCCCGACATACAACTTGATCTTCTCGTCTTTTGGGGTGTGGTCGATCATATCCTCGCCGACGAACTGTTGCGCTCCTTTGTCGTCGAGTTTGTAGACCCGAACCTTGCCTTTAGGCAGCGGCATTCCCATTCTGTTGGCCTGTGAGTTTTTGATTTCTAATGTGACATTGACTTTGTGATAACTCGAGGTATCATAGCCGCTTCCGGGGTTCAAATCCTCCCGGCCCGGATACCACCACGAGCTCCACCACTGCTTTCGGCCGTCATAGATCATCTCTTTTCCAACCGCTACGCCGTCCGCATTCAACAATGAGAGCTGTTTGGTCTCGTTGTTTCTAATTGTCGTGGGCCTGGCCATCGTATACATGTGATACTCGAAGAAACTCTGTTCCTCGAATTGAGGTATCGCCTTCGCCGCAACACTGAAATCTACCGCACCCATCGCTCGTACGTTCGGCTGGACCCGGCGCACGTCCCCGGCCATAAGCGTGAGTTTCGCATCGCCATAGGTCGCCCCGCTGTTGTTGTTGAGTGTGACCCACCCAGTGAGGTCAAGAAAAGTGTCGTCTTTGTTTACCAGGGCGACATAATCAGCCACCCATCCAATGCCGTCGGTTATGTAGCTGATCTGGGAATCCTGATTACCGGCTTTATCGGCCTCCAACAGCCAGTTCAGGGTTGGTTTGGGATGCAGCCCCTCCGGCATCTTTTGCACGGATATCTGCCCGGATGGATTCATCACCAGGCTCCCATCATCCATCTTCACCACAACCCCGCCGTTTTTCGGGGGGGCAAGCAGGGTCCCACTCTCCGTGACGGCCTTGCCGTTTGTGTCGAAGCGGGTGATAAAGATCTTCTGCCCGGTCGCTTTATTCAGAATATTATCCGGGCTGATAAGATCATATTGATAGTTTTGCTCCAGAATATTGAATGTGTTGGCGGAGGCCAGCGACTTGAAAAGCACGCTGGTGGGATCAATCTTGGCGGCGACATCCTCGACTTCAACGGAGTTGATGCCTTTCTTGAGGTCCATCTGCCGCACATCCCGCACAAGTGCGAAACCTCCGTTATAAACGGTCAGTTGGATCGATTTGGAGCCGCTCACCTGCTGTGCACGACACACCATAACCGAGAGCAACGATGCAGCTATCAGAAAAAACACTATTCGTTTCATCGCAATTATTCTCCTTTTGCAAGAGCTAGAATCAATTCTTCCGAATCGAACACGAAACCAAACGACAAAGCAACCCGCCACAGCCCGATTTCTTTGCATAGCTCGTTTCTGGCCGTTTCCTTGTTTTCCACAGCAGTCACGGCATCGCGAAGCGTAGAGCACATTATTCCACGCCTGCTCATATCCACCATCCCGCCGGGGGATACCAGTAAACACCAGTCGATCGCGAACCCGGCATAAATGAGGTGGTTGACTCCGGCTTCCCGGCACAGGGCGAAAAGCTGCTCGGAGTTCTCTGCGATGCCCTCGTCGCCCAGCGGCCTGGCTTCGGGAGAAAAATCCGTTCTAGCGAAACCTGCGGCGACATCAGCTTCGTTGTGCTTGCCGACAAAAACGTGTTCCCGCTTGAACTCACGAAGCTTTTCCAGCGTAGGATCGGATGGAACATGCGCGATGTTCGCCGGTGGGTCGGCAATATCGAGCGCCCTTAAATAGCCGGGGTAGTTTTTGTAATATGCGCCCCCTCCGACCACATGAAACAACTTAAAACCGGATTTTCGGACCGCCTCCAGCAGAGGGGGAAAAACCTCGCGGCAGATCCTCTGCGCCCGCGGGATGTATTCGACGCAGCGATGCCATCCTGGAAACTGATCCGGAGTCCCGCATTCCCAAGCATGCATTACCACTAAAGCCGTATGCTCGTCGGACAGCTCGATCTCAGCTTCACCCCACCCGCCATAGCCTTCCGCCGGCACATCCAAAGCGAGATCAGCATCGAATTGCTGATAATACGACGCTTTAATCTTCAGCTCCCCACCTCCGTTTCAGGATTTTCACCACTTGTAGCCTTCCGGGTGAATTATATATACCGCTCCCTTCGAGTTGCCGTCCGGGCCAAGCCACGCGTATTCCAGATCACCTCGCTTGAAGACTTTTCGCAGTTTTTCTCCTTTTTCCAGCCTCGCAAATGGGTCATTAAACACAGGATCGCCTTCTTTTGTGAACCCCCTGATGACCATCAGGTGGCCTTGAGACTTACTCTTGCCTCTGGTCAGGCGGGAATAGTTGAGGCTCACAACCACGGGGACTCCCCGAGCGATCCACTGTTCGATCTGCGAGATGCTGGAGTATCGATCCAATATCCCCTGCATGCCCTTGAACTCGGCAGCATATGCGGTGTTGAAGACCCAGTTGCCAGTGCCTCCCCATCGGTTATCTTTGCAGTTTTTGGCCGATTCGAGAATCCCTACCGTCAATTCGGGCCGCTGCAGCTTATTAGCCCAATAGCCCAGCACCATCGCCGTAGAGGTCGGGCTGCACCATACGCTGCCGCCTTCCACCGACAACTGACACAGATACGGCACATCCAGTTCAGTCCCCCACACGCTTTTGACTGAGGGCACATCCTCTCGATATCCGGCAGGGTCGTTGACGTTAACCGCTATCAAACGCAAAGTGGGATAGGTTTTGCCGTCAAGGGAACGCAGCTCGAACCGCAGTTTGCACGCATCGGCACGTTTGCCATCCTTGACTATGAGTGTATCGACTGGACAATGCGCCAGTTTGTCCGAGTCTCCATAGCTTTTTTTGGGTTCCGGCTTATCGGTGGTGGTATACAGCGCAATTTGATACCAGCGGGTCCACTTGCCTTCGATTCGCATCTTCGCCATAACTACAAGATAGGCGTTTTCGGGGGTGTAGGAGTTCCAAGACGGCACAATTTCGTTGAATGGTTTGGGGGCGACTATCTCCGGAGTCTCTATCACCCCGACAGTGGTGTCCTCGCCGGACTTGGTTTCGATCTTGCCGCTAAATACCACTCCGTTGGATTGCTTGGCGAACGCCGCCCGCGAAAAATCGCACTCGCTGAATTGTTTGTTGCCGCTCCAGGTATATAAAGTGCTGCCCGCAAAGCTGATATTGATGCTGATGATAAGCAAAATGACTGAAAACATGTGGATTCGTAACTTCATCGACTTCACCTCTGTAATAAACTCAGCGCCGAATTGGTTGACGCCCGAAATCGCCGGAGCGTTCCACCCGCTCACGGTAACCGATATATAATGTATGACGCATATACATAGCGGGTATGCTTTATTATAATCGCACTGCCGCAATTTGTGGCAAGGAGCAGCAAAATGAAAAACATATTATTATCTTGCTTGGTATTCATCGCAGCGCTCGCAAGCTCATCGCCGGCTTTGGTTCAGGGCACGGTATGGGTGGCTAATGAGAATGGTAACAGCCTCACCGTCATAAACACCGCCACCAACGAGGTCGTTACAACTTTACAGGGCATAGGTATGCCGCACAACGTGCAAGTGGCGCCTGGCGGAAAAAGCGTATGGGTGACGAGTATGCACCACGGCCAGGTGGTGAAAATCGATCCCATCACATATCGCGTGGTCGGCACAGCCAAAACAGGCAAATCCCCCGCCCACGTAATTGTGACCCCTGACTCCAAAAAAGTATATGTGGCCAACGAAGACGACAACACCGTCTCTGTAATAGACGCGTCGACTCTGAAAACCATTACAACTATCCCGGTCGGCCATCATCCGCACGGCCTGCGACCCAGCCCGGACGGCAAATTGGTGTGCGTGGCGAATATGGAGTCCGGCTCGGTGAGCCTGATCGATACGACTACCGACAAAAAAATCGCTGATATTGCGGTCGGCAAAGGACCGGTACAAGTGGCCTTTTCGCCATCCGGCAAGATTTTATATGTCTCGCTTTCAAAGCAAAACGCGATCGCCAAGATCGACCTGACAACTAAAAAGGTTACTGCTGAGGCGGCAGTCGGCGACGGGCCAATCCAACTGTTTGCGACGCGGGACGATCAGTATGTGTTGGTCGCAAACCAAGGCACAAAGGAACGCCCCGCAAATACTCTGTCGTTTGTCTATACCAGAACATTCAAAACTGTGGATGATATAGTGACAGGCAGAGGCGTTCATGGGGTGGTAGTGGACGACTCAGGGAAATATGCCTACGTGACAAACACGTTTGACGACAGCGTGGGGGTGGTGGAAATAGCCGCTCGAAAGCTGGTTGCGACAGTCCGAGTCGGACAAAAGCCCAATGGGATAAGTTACTCGCCGCAAGCCCCGCCTCCGGAGCCGGCATCAAACACAAATGCCTCTACGTAGGGGAGTGTGGGCTACTTGAATCTGGTTATGCCGATGGTCAAAATGCTTGTGTTCAGGCCCACATTCGGCGGTTTGATTCCGGCGTTTGATATGTGGCTCAGTTTGTATTGAAAAGTCAGTGCGGTATCCGGCCAAAGCTGGCGTTGAATAATGACGCCTGCTTGTTCGGTGAAATTCAGGTGCGTGCCAAGCTCGGGAACCTTGTCCTCAAGATAAACAAAACCAAACCCGAGTTCATAACCCATCGACAATTTGTCGCGGACCAGAAAATCGTGTCGACGGGACGCGACGGCTGAGATAATGGAATGGTCTGAGCCTTTGACGAGTGTTCCGATGCCAAGCTCGAAGGCTTTTTCATTCCTCGGAGATTTGAATTCTCCCCACCTCAAATGCGCTACATCGTATCGGAGTCGGGACTTGGTGGGTGATGGATAATCGTGGTTTAATCCTATACCCACATTCATTGTGAAACTGCGTTGGCCTCTTTCGCAAGGCGCAGCGCCTGCGCTGGTGGTCAACAGAAAAGCCACCGCTGTGATCGCTAACATCTTGAAGCCGCTGAAATATCCCATCCACCCACCCCGCCAATACGATTCGGATAACTGCGGATTATATTATTATATTATCGGATAGACGATCTTTTTGCCAGAGCGAACGCTCTGTGACACCCCGCCGACACACAAACAAATAATGCGCCAAGCCCTTTATTCGCGAAACGGGGCAGCCCTGTTTTTGTGCGCAAACTCTGATTTGTGGCGAGAGATTTGACCGCTGTTTGAGGCGCAAGGTATAATGTCGAGGTTGAATAGGAGAATACGTCAGTGAAGCTTAAGATTGCGCTACCGAAAGGCAGCCTGCAAGAGGCGACTTTCGGTTTATATAAAAAGGCCGGTTGGGATTTTCGCGTTGGGTCGAGGTCGTACCACCCGAGCGTGGACGACGACGAACTTGAGGCCACGCTTCTGCGGGCGCAGGAGATCGCGCGCTATGTTGAGGCCGGGGTGCTTGATGTCGGGATCACCGGCTATGACAATATCCGTGAGTGCGAGGCAGACGTGGTGGAGGTCTGCGAGTTGGTCTACTCCAAGGTCAGCACCAAGCCGTATAAATGGGTGCTCGCGGTCGCAAAAGGCTCCCCCATTCGAGGTCCTAAAGATCTGGAAGGCAAACGGGTCGCGACGGAGTTGGTCAACGTAACCAGGCGATATTTCGAACAGCACGGGGTGCGGGTCAATGTCGAGTTCAGCTGGGGAGCGACTGAGGTCAAGGTGCCGGAACTGGTCGATGCGATCGTCGAGGGAACGGAGACCGGCAGCACCCTGAAAGCGCACGGGCTGGAGATTATCGATACGCTGCTGGAGTCCACTACGCGCCTGATCGCCAATAAAGACGCGTGGCAGGACAAATGGAAGCGTGATAAGATCGAGAATATGGCGATGTTGCTGCAGGCGGCTCTCACCGCTGATGGGCTGGTTGGGCTGAAAATGAACGTGCCTGCAGATAGCCTGGACGAGGTGCTCGCCGAACTGCCTTCTTTGAAGAATCCCACCATATCATCGCTTTCTGATGATAACTGGGTGGCCGCGGAGATCATAGTCGAAGAGAGCCTGGTGCGAGAGCTGATACCACGACTAAAGAGAGCTGGGGCGTCGGGGATCGTCGAATATGCGCTAAACAAGGTGATTTATTAGCTTGATTGCTCATCTGCACGGCGAACTAGCTAGAATCGGGGCCGATTTTGTGGTGATAGATGTGGGCGGGGTCGGCTATAGGGTGGTTTCGCCTGTTGATGTGATAGCCCAGATGCCCTTAGTCGGCGACGAGGTCAAGCTGGTGATCTCGACGGTGGTCAAGGAAGATTCGATAACTCTGTATGGTTTTATCGACGAGCCGCAGCAGAGCATGTTTGAGCTGCTGACCACCGTATCCGGCATCGGACCTAAGGTGGCGCTGTCGATACTGGGGACGCTGGAGGTCGACACTATAATCAGCGCGATATCCTCCGAAAGTTTTATCGAATTAAACGCGGCCCCAGGGGTCGGCACTAAGACAGCCCAGCGAATCGTGCTGGAACTGAAGGAAAAGATTACCAATCTGGTCTGGGCGCAGGCTGCACGCAAGAAAACGACGCCTGACCAACAAATATTGAACGACGCCATTGAAGGCCTGGTCGCGCTCGGATACAACCGCAACGATGCTCGGTCGGCTGCTGAAAGCGCATGGAAATCGACCGACGACAAGCGCGATACAAGAGTGATTATCACATTAGCTCTGAAAACTTTGGCGAAGTAATCGCCATCCGACTATTATAATTTGTGCGATGAACTTATGGACAAGGATGCCGGCAGACAAGATGATCGGTTTATCTCCCCCGAATCCAGGGATGAGGATCGGGCGCTGGACTATACGCTCAGGCCGCGGCATTTAAGCGAGTTCATCGGCCGCGACAAGATCAAAGAAAGCCTGAACGTATTTATTGCAGCGGCAAAGATGCGTGCCGAGCCGCTGGATCATGTTTTGTTGTATGGCCCTCCCGGACTTGGCAAGACTACTCTGGCGCTGATAATCGCAAATGAGATGGACGTTGGGCTGCGCTCGACTTCCGGCCCGGCGATTGAACGGCCTGGGGATCTTGCCGCGATTCTGACTAACCTCGAACCGAACAGCGTGCTGTTTATCGACGAAATCCACCGCCTCAATCGCGCCGTGGAAGAAATTTTGTATCCCGCAATGGAGGACTTTCAACTCGACCTAGTTATCGGCAAAGGCCCGAGCGCAAGGACCCTCAAACTCGATTTGCCCAAGTTTACTCTGATCGGGGCGACCACGCGGGCGGGCTTGATAACATCTCCGCTGCGAGGCCGGTTCGGGATCGTCCACAATTTCGAGTTTTATGATGTCGATAATCTCAAGACTATCGTTGCGCGCTCGGCCGGGATATTGGGGGTGAACATATCGAGTGAGGGCGCGTATGAGATTGCGGGTAGATCGAGGGGTACTCCAAGGATCGCAAACAGGGTGCTGAGGCGGGTGCGTGATTATGCTATGGTGCGAGCGGATGGGGCAATCGACCGGGATGTCGCTCAACAGGGATTGGAAATGCTGGAGATTGACGAGAGCGGCCTGGATGATGCCGACCGCAGGCTGCTGCTGGCTATTATCGAAAAATTCGACGGCGGGCCTGTGGGGGTGGAGACAATCGCGGCATCGATAAGCGAGGAACGCGACACTATAGAAGATGTTCACGAACCATATCTAATCCAAAGCGGTTTTCTGAATCGCACACCGCGTGGGCGAATCGCAACGCGACTGGCCTATGACCATCTGGGGATTATTCCGAAAAACAAGGGCCAACAAGAGCTGCTGTGAACGTGATGGAACTTAGAAGCCTCACAACTCGACAAACACATGAGAATTGCGCAGGTAACTGGAGTGGGCTATGAAGTGCCCCAATTGCGGCACTCACAACGGTAAAACGAATAAATACTGCAGGGATTGCGGCACTCGGCTTGAGGTGATCGTCCCTAAAGAGGCCAAACAAGAGCCAGAGAGCCGCAGCGATGAGGTTCGTCTTGGCGAGGAGTTATTTGCGGTTCATGAACTGCTCGAAGCTGATGACCTCGAGGCCGCCCTGGAAAAGGGCGCTAAGTTGGCGACGGATAACCCCGGCAGCGCCTCCGCACACGCCATTGTGGCGATGGTCTGCGAACGATTGGCCGAAGGGTTCAGCGAACAAGGTGAGACCGAACGCGCACGTGAGTACCTGAGGCTGGCGATCGCACGGTATGAGACGGTGATCGATCTGAACCCGGACAGCGCCGCTGATCGAGAGAAACTGGCTTCGATGCGGCTCAAATATACAGGTCAGGCCCCTCCGACCCCGCCCGAAGTGAAAACACACCGATTCGCTGCGGCTGTCAATGCAATCCCTAAGCCAATGCTGGCGGCAGGCGCGGCATTCGTTGTGCTGATAAGCCTGGTGGTGTTGTTGACCGCATCCCCCAAAGCCAAACCGATAGAAAACCAGGCCCAGGCTCCGTCAACTCAGCAGCAGCCTATGCCGCCTGTGCCACAAAGTCCGACGACAGAGCCTGCGATGAGCGTCTACACATTCCCGCAGGCGAATAATTCGGCCCAGCCGCCTCGCCCTTCTGAACCGATGCATCAGCCGCCGCCGAGGCTGCCGGAGGCACAACCGTCGGTTGAATTGAAACCTGTGAAAGTGCCTGCAATAGATCACGAATTGACACTGGCGCCGGAAACCAATCCTGCACAACAGAAAAAGTCGGAACCTGAACCAAAACCTGCCGAGGCTAAACCAGTCCAGCCTGCAAATACATCGAGTGGGGACACATATCTGGCCGAGGCGATCCAATTGGCGAATCAAGGTATGCATTCTGAAGCCATCAGCGCTGCCAACAGGGCGGTGGCTGCATTCAATCGTTCGATTGAGGCCAACGTTAATGTCGATGCATCAAAGCGGGGCATAGCGAACGCAAACAGGCTGATATCGCACTGGCGGCAATCGTTATGAATAGGACGATCTGCACAATACTGGCTATGTTATCAATTATGACGCCGGCATTATCATTAAGCGTCGCGGCTGCTTCGCGCCCGGTCGTGGTAGTTTTTGCCTCGGTTCCGGGGGAGGGGGTCGATAAAGCCCTGGCGGATTCTGCGACTAAGGCTTTGTCCAACTATCTGCGCGATACCCATCAGGTGGATGTGCTGCTTTTTGACCGCGAGTCCCCGACGGTGCTTCGCGCGATTATGGACAAATCGCTGACCGCTGATCAGGTGGCCAGCTACGCCAGCCGGCAGGAGCGGATGCTGGTCGCTAAAGCGCTCTCATATGAATATGCTGCAAGCTCGGAAGTGGCGATTAAAAACGGGATTGTCGAGGTTGAGGTGTGGCTGGCGAAATCGAACGGCGCAAAAAAAGAGCAATGGAAAGCGCTCGGGCAGTCTTCCGTCGGCGGCGGCACTGGAGACCTCAGCTATGATAACGCTATGCAAAGCGCGACCAGCGCCGCAGTGGTGAGCGTCTCTCGGCAAGCTTTTTTGGGACAACCAGCTATAGATGACAAACCGGCCACCCCCGAGGACACTACCGCAATCGGCGCTGAACTCATCCCTCCACCCGCCCCACCCACCGCGGGGGATTACGCCGGGCAGGCGCAAGACAGCCTGAAATCCGGCAACATCGCACTCGCTATACAACAATATCAACAGGCGGTGAACGCCGACCCAACGAACCCGTCGCTGCGAATCAAGCTGGCGGAGGCTTATGCGCACAGGGCCATGTATAACGAGGCAGCCTCTGAACTCGACAAAGCCGCGCAGATGGACGCGGATCAGGATCAACTGGCCGCCGCCAGATCGCAAATTGCCGACCTGCGAGCGGGAATGACCCCTGCTTCTTCCGCAAAAGTCGTTGATTCGCAGCCAAAATCCTCTGTCGTGAAGACCCCTCCACCGTCCGGCTCCACTCGAGCTGCGGATGCGTCCAAGGACGATTCAAAGTCGGCCCTGGCCAAGTTGCGCGCTGGGGATGATCTGTGGAGATCGGCTAAAGTTGACGAGGCCGCTGAGGCATATAAAGAAGCGATAAAACTGAACCCGGCTGATTGGCGGGCCTACGAGCGATTGGCGCTTGTCAATATGTCGATGTCGCTGTATTCGGAAGCCAGAAAAGCCGTCGAACAACTCCAGACAATCCAACCTAAGCCGCCGGCGAAAGCAATGTCTGCGCGGTATGATCTGTTCATCAAGGTGTTTAAGCAGTCATTTGCGGGGCTGCTTAAGCAATATGAACGAGATGCCGACGACTACCGAACGATGAGAATCTCGCGGGAAAGCTATTATACCGGCGCCAAGGGGATCGGCTATCGAGTGGAGATGATGGCGCGGTTTCTGGATGAATTGAGTGTGCCGGAGGACAAAAAATCGGTAAATCTGCATCTGAGCCTGGCATGCGGCCTGGCCTCGCAGGCGGCTTCGAGTCTGCAGGACTATTTGGAGTCCAACAACGAGACCTCCAAATCAAACGCGGACACTTTCATATCGCAAGCGAAAAAAGAACTCGATACGGTTCGGAAAATGGAAACAGCCGCTGAGCAAGTCCAGCGGAAACCTCAGAATGCGCAGACTCAGGCCGAAGAAGAATCGCCGACAAATCAGCAGCCTGCGACGCAGGAACCCGCCGAAGAGAGAATCGACGAAAACCCCAACGGTTCTGAGGGGTAACAGCAAGTCAATGGCGAGGCCGGTCCGGCGGAGCCGCAGGAGATATATCACGACCAGCAGCAGCCTGATGAATACTATCCTCAGTGGTAGTTCATTAGCCGGGCCTACGGTAGTGGCGAGGATCACGCTTAGACACACTCTTCGCTATTTCTCTCTGCAATTGCTGGAATTGATCGGGTGTGAGTACCTGACGTATCGCGTGCTGTCGGCGATGTTGAAAATTGAGCAACTCGACCTGCTTTGCGTGGATGTTGCTGATAAGTTTTTTGCAGTTGGCGGTATCGAGGGAGTATTCGGCGTATCGTTCCAGCAACTGCCGGCTTGAGCCTCTCAGATCAGTAATTAGCCTGGCATTTGAAGGCTGGAGCCGCTTCTGATTCGCCTCGGACACTCCCAACGAATCCAGCATCTGCTTGTCGGGCAACTTGTCCAGAATGTCTTCCTCCGGCGGCGCAATAACCAATGGCCTTGCATTGCCCATCTGTCGCTTCATCATGCTCCTGAACTGCTTAAATTGATCCGCTGTGAGCAGATTTCGCAGAGCTGTTTCATTGTCGAGGTGAATGTTCAGCAGATTCAACTGAGATGTGCCGATCTGACCCTCGGCGATTTTGGCCTTGCGCTCGTCGATGGTATACCTGGAATAGACCTGCAAAAGGTCATGACGCGCTCGGCGCATAGATTCCCGCTCGCGAATTGTGCGCTGCCGGGTATTGGTGGCGAGGTTTTTTAGCTGATCTTTTTGGCTGTCGGATACGCCGTTTGCCCCCGCGGCCGCACTTGCGCCAACGATGATAAACAAACTTGCCAATATTGAGATATGACGAACCAACAGTTTCATATTCGATTACATATTGTCGATGGAGTCTATAACTGCGTCGGTGTGGCCTGCGATCGGGTCATCCGAATAAACAGCAACCACAACTTTAGCCGGCTCGGGCGGAGGCTGTGGAAGGTTTATGGCGGCCAGGCCGTATATCCCGAACACAACCAATGCAGCCAGCGCAGCCGTCGATGCGATCCTGCGAAATGTTGTCGATATCGCTCCATCGATCAAATTCATCAGCCTGATTCGCTTGCGACCGGTGCGAGAGCGTATAAGGGTCCACACGTCATTGCGCGGGGACTCTTCGGGCATACTGGACAGTCGCCGATACAACTCCATCTCCTCACGAAACGCCGCAGCGCACTCAGGACATTTCTGCAGATGAGCCTTTATCCGCTCATGCTCAGATCGACTCAGCAGATTTCTGCCGTACTCCAGTAGATTCGGTTGTACTTGATCGCAGTTCATTATTTTCAACCTTTTCCAGTTCCACGCACAGGTTGCGAAGTCGTTGTCGCGCCCTGAAAAGCCGAACTTTCAGATTGTTGGGTGCAATCCCGGTGATTTCGGATATCTGATCGTATTCACATTCCTGAAAGTGATATAAAGCAATCAGCAGCCTGTCGGTCTCGGATAACCGGTTCATCGCCCGTATTATTCCGGCTCTCTGGTCGGCTTCCATCAATTTTTTCGATGGATCCCCCATATCCGCATCGCTGCGTCGGGCGATTTCCAGCTCATTTATGACGACGTCCTCAATCGAGACATCTCTGCGTGATTTGCGCGAGCGAAGAAAATCTTTTGCGGTATTGGAGGCTATCCGATAGAGCCACGTTGTAAACTTCGACTCTCCTTTGAAACGCGCCGCCGACCGCCAGACTTTTACGAATACTTCCGCGAGGGCTTCTTCGGCGTCTTCATGGTTGCTCAATATCCGGTAGAGCAAGCTGTAGATAGGCCGCTCGTGCCTGCGCAGAAGCACGCGAAGAGCATCCTGGTCATCGTGTTTACACAACTCCAGAAGATCCTCATTGCTAATCGAGAAGTTGTAAGCTTCGGTATTGTCCAATAAAAAAAGCCTCAATTCGGTCTATCATTAGTATAGACGAATATGCTGTCGGAACGTTTCAACACTTCGCAATTTTGCCCGCTGTGAGCTATGCCTAACCTATCTCATCGTTAAGTCGGAACTGCATCTCATACATCTGCGCATAGACCCCGTTTTGGTCGACCAGAGTTTTATGATCTCCCACCTCGCTGACCCGGCCCTTTTCCAGGGTGATGATCTGAGCGGCATGTTTGATCGTCGACAAACGGTGGGCGATAACAAATGTGGTGCGCCCCTCCATCAGCCTGTCCATAGCCCGGTGGATCAGATACTCGCTCTCCGAGTCTACCGAGCTTGTGGCCTCATCGAGAATAAGAATCCTCGGGTCCGCCAAAATCGCTCGGGCTATTGCGAGTCGCTGCTTTTGGCCTCCGGACAGCTTTATCCCGCGTTCCCCTATCTCCGTATCATAACCAAGCGGCATGTCGTCAATAAACTCGGCTGCGTTGGCGGCTTTGGCTGCTTCTATGATCTCATTATCGGCAGCATCGAGCTTTCCGTATCTGATATTTTCGCGCACAGTGCCGTTAAACAAAAACGTATCCTGCAGCACCATCGCGACTTGGCTTCTCAAGGACGTCTGCGTAGTATATTTGACATCAAAACCGTCTATCAGGATTCTTCCCGATAATGGGTCATAGAATCTGGGAATCAAGTTAACTATGCTGGTCTTGCCTGCCCCACTTCGACCAACAAGCGCCACGATCTGCCCCGGGTCGGCTTTGATACAGATATCCGTGAGCACTTCTTCTTCGCCGCCATAGCTGAAATTGACGTGATCGAACTCCACTCTCCCGTGAATTCGAGGCAGATCAACGGCATCATCCGCATCCTGTATCTGCGGCTGCTCGTCCACCACCTCGAAAATTCTTTCCGCCGCCGCCAAAGATCGCTGGATGGTGTCATTTATGGTGGCCAGGCTGCGAACGGGTTCATAGAACATGCCCAGATACATCGTAAATATGATGAGCGTGCCCATCGTCACCCCAGGCGCTTTATGCAATATCATCGCCGCACCGACTGCCCACACGACTACGGATGCGGTTCGCACCTGAAAATCGATCGATGGAAAGAACCGGGTCCAAAGCCGAATCGCCCGCACCCGCATGTCATAAAAAGCCTCTGTTTCGTTCTCGAAGTTAGTCTGCTCGAAGTCTTCACGCGCGAAAGCCTTGATCACACGCATACCGCTGAGATTTTCCTGTACTTTTGCGTTGATCTCCGCGAGTCTCTCCCTCACCTTACGGTATATTGGCCGCACCTTGCGCGAAAAAGTCAAAGCGAGCACAAAAATTATCGGCACCGGCAGCAGCGAGATAATGGCGAGGGTCTTGCACACATAGAACATGACCACGCACATTGCAGCCAAGCGTATAGTGTCGGATATCAGGGTATCCGCAGCGTGGGTTACGAACTCCTCGACGACTTCGGAGTCATTGGTAACCCTCGACATAATTTCGCCCGTCTGGCCGCTGTCAAAGTATGAGATCGATAGAGCCTGCAGCCGGGAATACACCTGCTTTCGGATGTCTACGAGGATGCGCTCGCCAAGGATATGCATCGTCTTCATACGCACCCAGACCATAAACGACGAACTGCCGTAAAGCAGAATCTGCGCCAGGGTGCTGATAAGCAGCAGCCGCCATCTGGCGTCTGCGGATTCATTGAACAAATTCAAAACGACTCTATCGGTGATGCTTTTGCCGTAGATAAGCGGCGGCACCAGCACCACCAAACCCACCCACAGGTTGGATATCACCCCGATTGCGACCGCCTTTTTGTATGGGGCGATATACTCCAGCAAGCGCAAAAACGCCTGTCGTTTGTTCTTGGGTTTGTGTTTCTCATCAATAGTTGCCATAGCTCTAATGCTAACACTGTTTATTTTCATTGGCAAGTTCCGAGCAGCAGTTAGACGGCTCACTGATTAACCACCGAGCCTCCCCGGCAATGTAACAGGCGCCGCGCACAATCCAAAAAATAAAACTCCGGGCTGCAGCCGAATGTTTTCGTGTTTTCGCCACACGACTTATAGCGGAAGTGTCCGGCAGACTCGCAATCATCTACAAGATCTTTAGTTCGGCCGTCAACGTATCCATGCTTGATTTTCAGGTGAAATGAGCGAAAGACTTTCTCCCAACACGACAAAATACGTTCACACATTGGGTAATCTAAAATCAAAGAGCAGATTCGCCCACGCAGACTTAGGGTGTGTCCGACGAGGTGATTGCGATGAAAAATATCGGGGCGATATTTGGCGTCGTTACTATATTGGCGGTTCTATGCCTGATGACAACCAACGCTCAGGCAGCTCGATTGGATCTGGAGACAAGGTCTCTTAAGGGGATTGCCGGTGTTTATGTTGTGGTGGAGGCGCCGGCTCCCGATTTGCTGGCCGATGGGCTGAGCGATAAGGCTCTGGAATCTATGATAAACGAGCGATTGACGGCGGCAGGGATCAACACTCTCAGCGAAAACGACCTGTCCAAACCCGGCGGGGCGATTTTTTACGTGAGCATCAGCTCTGTCAAGAGCAAATCAGGCCAGTATGCGTGTAACATTCATGCCGAGGTCATTCAGGCTGCTTCGCTTTCGCGTGATCCGAATATCCTCACTCCCGCGACAACTTGGAACAGCAGCACAATGGGCGTAATGGGATCGGCAACTGTTAGCAAGCTGAACGAATCCGTGGCGGATATCACCGACGAATTCATCAGGGATTTCCTTTCGATGAATGCAAGACCGGTGATCAAACCCAAGATAGCCTGACGATGCGGGCCGGGTTTGAAGTCTAGCCCGGCCTAATGTTTTATAGCAGTCTCATATTCCGGATAGTTTTGTTTTATAACTCGCGCGCCGTCGTCACCCAGCACAAGAAGAGCTGTGGAAAGCGCGTCGGTCAGCGTCCCCTGAGGTCCCCACACAGACGCCAGCGCGGCTGTTTGGGTCGGCTCACCGGTGCGAGGGTCGAGGACGTGGCCGTATCTTCGGTCATTGTTTATGAACAATCTGCCGTGAGGAGCGGATACCGAGAGGGAACTATCGCGCAGGTCGATTGTTCGCATGGCCTCGTGCGTGACGGGATCGCTTATCCCTATGCGCCAGGGTTCGCCGTCGGGCTGGGTTCCGATGGCATAGATTGTACTTGTCCCGCCGTGGATAAGCGCGCTGTCGATTCCACTTTCGATGAGGCTTTCAACCGCTCTATCAATAGCATAGCCTTTTCCGATTGCGCCGAGGTCGATTTTGATACCATCGCGGGAGAAATACACGGTGAAGTTCTCTTCGTCGAGTATCACATATCTCATCCCGACGCGCTGCCGAGCCTCTGCCAACTCATCGTCTGACGGCAATCGGCATTCAACACCGGCCAGCCTCCAAGCCTCCATCACAGGCGCTACGGTGATATCAAACGCGCCAGCCGTCACATCGTAAATCTGCCTGCAAAGCTGAAGCAGTCTAAAGAGCCGGGTTTCGACTTTGACGGGTTTTTGTGCGGCGAGGCGGTTGATTTGCGCGACATCACTGTCGGATCGAAACATGCTTAGCTGGCGTTCCAGAGAGGAAATTTCGCGCATGGCTTCCTCGCCGGCGGCCCGCAGCCGCGAGCGCTCGGCTCCGTGAAGCGCCACTTCAAAGCGAGTGGCCATTGCATCAATATAAAGGTTAGTTGGCTCTAGGCTAGTCACAATAAAAATCCGGGTCGGGGAAACATCCCCGACCCTTCATATTCTACGACCGTAAACAGAAGTGGATTCCCGTGTTTATATTCTGATGTCGATCATCGCGCTCACGCCGACGCCGAAGATCCTCTTGATATTGCTGGTGGTTTTGGAACCCACCGGCACGAGGGCCTTGACTCGGATGTTCTTTCCGAAAATGGCGTTGCCTTCGATTTGGACAACGGCTTTGCACTTTTCGACATTTTCTTTGGCGCCTATCACCTGCACCGCACCGATATACGACCCCCCACCGATGCTCAGGATCGGCACGACAGCGGTCGCTTCCTCGGTGCCGAGATCTTTGTTGGCTGTAAGTTTATTGACAAAATCGTTGATCTGCGGCCCAAACTTGTCGACCACCACCGCAATTCCGCCGACTTTGATGATATCCCCAAACAGAGCCGCATGTGTAGCGACAGCCATAGTCATCATCGCGACGGCCAAGCACAATGCTATCAAGGCCAGTTTGATTCTTGCACTCATAGTTATTCCCCTTTCTAATGCGCCTTCGGGCGCGACCGCCCTGGCATACTTATAAGACGAAGCTCAGGAGCATTCCTTACTGCGTATACTTCTATATCTACCGGGAACCTTCCTTGTTTTGTGGAGCGTAACAATTATAGCACATGCACAGTGAAGCTCCTCCAAGTCACGGAAGAGCGGAACAAACCTCCTTGGGCAAACCCCGCAGAACAAATTTGCAGGGTTTGTGCCGTGTGATGAGCTTGACCGTGCATGTGGGCAGTGTTATAATTTATTTAATATCACACAGCCATAGGGCACACCAAATTGAGCTTCCTATCAGCCGTGCACAGAGACCTCCAAAACGCCGGGTGGACGATCGTTATCTCCACTATAGCCGACGTAGCCCTCGTTACCCTTGCAGTCTATTGGGTGATTATGTTGTCCAAACGCAGGCCGGCGTGGCAAATCCTTTGGGGATTGGCGGTATTTTTTGGCCTGGTTTATCTGACGGATCGAATGCAACTTCATACAATCAACTTCCTGCTCAGGTCGTTTCTATATGTCCTGCCGGTGGCTGTAGTCATACTTTTTCAGCCGGAACTGCGCCAGATGTTGGAGAACATGGGCAGCGTGGCCGGTTGGGGCCGCGGGCTGGCGATGATGCCTACCGAAGAGGTCAGCTCACTTATCCACGTAGTGTCGCATTCCGCCGCGACGATGTCCGAACGGCGGATCGGGGCTTTGATCGTCATCGAACGCGAAAGCCCGCTTGACGCGATCGCTTCCACGGGGACAAGGCTGAACGCGGCCATCAGCGAGCAGCTTATCGGCTCGATATTTTATCCGGGAAGCCCGCTGCACGACGGGGCCGTAATAATCCGAGGAACCAGAGTGATTGCCGCCGGCTGCACTCTTCCTTTAAGCGAGAGCGCCAGCGTGGGCACTATGGTGCATACTCGCCATAAAGCTGCGCTGGGAGTGACGGAGGAAAGCGATGCGGCGGTTGTGGTCGTATCCGAAGAAACCGGCACGATATCGTTAGCGCTGGAAGGAACCCTGCACCGCGGGCTTGACCTCGAATCGCTGATGAGTTGGCTGAAATCAGTCAGCGGAGCCCACGAGCCTGACCCGAAAACCAAATTCGCGCGAACTGTCGATGATACCCTCAGAAAGGCCGGGTTTAGACGAAAATGATCCGGCATAACTGGAAATATAAACTGCTGGCTTTGATGGTCGCTTTGATTCTGTGGACTTATGTCAATGCGGAGCGAAACCCACAGTCACGCCGCACTTTTACAGTCCCTGTGAGCGTGGTCGAGGTCGCCAAAGGACACGTAGCGAAACTGGATTCAGAGAAGATTTCAGTGACTATCGCCGGGCTTAAGACGGCCGTCGACGCTGTGGCGAAAGAAGATGTTGAAGCTTTTGTGAATCTAAGCTCCCTGCCTCGGGACAAAGAGGTGGTTGAGACCAGCCTGCCAGTGCATATCCGTCTGCCGCGTGCGATTGCAGCGGACCTTGATATTAGCGCCAGCCCCAAGAGGCTGCAAGCCCGCATGGAAGCGCTCGGCCAAAGGCGGATTCAGATCACCGCCAGCTTTATTGCCGATCCTCCGCCGGGATTCTCTTACGGAACCCCGATTGTAAACCCCGAATCGGTAATGGTGTCCGGACGGGTAACCCAACTATCCAAAATCAGCAAGGCGACAATCACCGTATCCGGAGACCTTGCCAGTTCGCCAAACGGAGATTACTGCGAAGTAGTCCCGCTCGATAGCAGCGGCAACATCGTCGAAGAGGTCAGTGTGCGTCCGCAAAGAGCGAGAGTCAAGCTGGGAATGATCGAGATGCCGGCGACCAAAACCGTCATAGTCAGCCCAGTCTTCAGCGGGGTGCCTAAATTCCCCGCGCGGGTCCAGAAATACACCGTTACCCCCTCGTCGGTGACACTTGAAGGCAAACCCAGCCGACTTTCGAGCATCAGCGCGATCTCAACGGAAACGGTATCGCTTGAGGGAGCAGAGTCTACCGTCATACGTGATATATCACTTGAAGTGCCATACGGAACAAAACCTATCGGGTCGAGAACGGTTCGGATTACGGTTTTCATAACCCCCGGGCACTTGCCGACCGATCAGCGAGATCGCACAGGTGATTAGCTCAATTTTAGTCAAACCCGCAGGGCCGGATTGCAACCTGCGGTGCAGCTACTGTTTCTACCGTCAAAAAACCGGCATTTTCGGCGGCAAAACTCATCGAATGAGCGACAAGACGCTGGATATCCTCCTCCGCGACGCCATACAATCCGGCATCACGACTTTCTCCTGGCAGGGAGGGGAACCGACGATGATGGGGCTGGACTTTTACAAAAGTGTAGTCGAGAAGCAGATGAAATACGGCAGCGCACCGATGGCGAATGCTCTGCAGACGAACGGTGTATTGCTGGACGGCAAATGGACGCGATTTCTCGCTGAGCATGGCTTTTTGGTGGGATTATCCCTGGATGGCCCTCGTCGGCTGCACGACCACTATCGCAAGGACGCAAGAGGCAAAGGTACGTTTGATCGGGTTATGGCATCGGCGAGTCTGCTGCGCGAACACGGGGTGGACTTCAACGTCCTGACATTGCTGAACAATATTAATGTCGCACAACCCGATGTGATCTACGATTTTTTGCTGGATAATGATGTGTATTTCATGCAGTTTGTGCCGTGCGTGGAGCCTGGGCCGGCGTCGTTTTCCATAAGCGCCGAGCAATATGGCGAATTTCTGGTTCGCATCTTCGACAGATGGGCGGAGGACTTCCCCTGTGTGTCCATCCGCGATTTCGATGATTTACTGATGCGCGAACTGGGCCGCGGCCCCGGCACTTGCACCGTCAGCGAGCGCTGCGGCAGCTACTTCGTCGTGGAGCACAACGGCGATGTGTTCGCCTGCGATTTTTTTGTGGTTTCCAGATGGCGGCTCGGCAACATAACGCAGACGCCGCTGACGGAACTGGCAAAATCCGAAAAGTTTGAACAATTTGCCGAGGCAAAATCGAAACTTGGCGACGAGTGCGCGAATTGTCGGTTTGTCCGCTGGTGTTATGGAGGATGTCAAAAGCATCGAACGGCGCTGGGAGGCAAATCTACAGGCCCGAGCTATTTTTGTGAGGCTTATAAGCGTCTTTTTGAGCACGCTCTTCCCAGGATGCCTGAGTTAGTGACCCGTTTGGGTGAATGTTAATCGGTTTTGGCTTGAGACGTATGGACGTAGGCGCTCAACCGCGGCAAAAGTAAAGGCACCTCGGTGCGATATTTGCTGTAGTCTTTCGCAAATCGAAGCAACAGCTCGGCCTCTTCCGACTCAGCCACAAACAGCCATAACAGCGCTATCACCGGCACCGAGACAAATGCAGTCACAGATCCGCGCAAAAAAGCGATGCCGAGCAAAATTGATAGCAGCCCCAGCATCATCGGGTTTCGGCTGTATGCGTAAGGCCCTGTGGTCACCAGAAACCTGGTAGGTTGCAGCGCCCTGCCGCACAGCTCCAATGGCAGCCCGCGACCCACAAATAATAGATAAGACCACGACCACAAAACCCAGAACAATCCCACTAAAATACCCGCCGCGCCGACTATGGATGACCACGGCATGCCGAACAATCGAGACAAGCCAAAGGCGCGATCCAAAGCCCACGTCGCCGCCCAGAATGCGGCAGGCACCAGCAGCGCGACGACGATAACGCTTATCGCAGCTCCGATCACTCTTTTATGGATACTGATCTCGTCTTCCATATCGTCCCCTTGATTAGTTACCCCTGCAGCGCATACGACCAAACCACAGCAACCGGGGCGTGACAATTGGTTTATGGAGTGCTAGACTATGTTGTCGCCAGGGAATATGATCCTGGCGTCTCTTGTTATATTCTGAACGGCCGCTTGGCGCCTGCGCTAAACCGGCTGAAGGAGTCTTGAGTGTTTCCTTTTATCAGGCGATTGTTGTTCGGCAGACCATTGGCCAGTGCGCGTCAATCCCAGGAGCGATTGAGCAAATTTTTGGCTCTGCCGGTGTTTTCTTCCGACGCCGTATCGTCCGTCGCATACGGGCCGGAAGAGGTGCTGCTGGCGTTGATGGTTGCAGGCGCAATCGCCTGGACTGTGTCGCTGTATGTTGGAGGAGCGATCGCTTTTCTGATAGTTCTGGTGACTATATCGTATCGCCAAACGATTTTAGCGTATCCGCAGGGGGGAGGCAGCTATACAGTTGCCAAAGAGAACCTTGGGACGAATTATGGCTTGATTGCGGCGGCCGCGCTGCTGACGGATTATGTGCTTACGGTAGCGGTTAGCATCGCTTCCGGGGTGTTTGCGTTTATATCGGCGTATCCGCAGTTTGCCCCGTATAGAACCGAAATCTGCGTTATATGTATTTTTGTGGTGGCGCTGGCTAATTTGAGGGGTCTGCGCGAGTCCGGCTCGTTGTTTGCCGGGCCGACGTATTTATTCATCGGAAGCCTGGTCATTTTGTGTGTAGTCGGGCTGTATAAAGTAATAACCGGTGCGCCGATTCACTATATCAATCCCCCAGCCGAGACGATGCCGGTGACGCATGCTTTGGGGATGCTGCTGATTTTGCGGGCGTTTTCCAACGGCTGTTCGGCGATGACCGGAATAGAGGCGGTCGCCAATGGCGTGCCGGCGTTCAAAGCCCCCGAATCGAGAAACGCGGCCACGGTTATGAGCTGGATGGCCACTATATTGATATGCCTGGTGCTTGGGATCACCTACCTTGCCAGCGTATACCGAGTCTTTCCCAGCGCAAGTGAGACTGTGGTCTCTCAGATGACGAGAGGGATTGTCGGGCGTGGATGGTTTTATCTGGTTGTGCAGATATCCACATTCCTTGTTTTGGTGCTGGCGGCTAACACGGCGTTTCAGGGATTCCCCAGACTCGCTTCTATGCTGGCTCGCGATAGATTCGCTCCCAGACAACTCGCGAGCATTGGTGACAGGCTTGTTTTCTCCAATGGAATAGTGCTGCTGGCTGCTGTGGCGGCGGTGCTGTTGATCAAATTTCATGGCGATGTTCACTTGCTGATCCCGTTGTATGCCGTCGGGGTATTCGCCTCGTTCACACTGTCTCAGACGGGTATGGGGTTCAGGCAGGTGCGGCTGAAGCATAATGGTTGGCGATTGCACAGCGGAATCAGTTTTGCAGGGGCGTTTGTGACGTTTATAGTCACCATCGTCATCGGTATCACGAAATTTATTGAAGGCGCATATATCGCGATCGCGCTGATATTGGCGCTGGTGTATATTTTCCATAAGATTCACCACCACTATATAACTCTGGGAAATCAGCTCAGATTGACTACGGACACATTCGAAGAACCCTCTGCAGTGCGTTCGACGGCGATTGTGTTGACTTCGAGCATACACAAGGGTATCCTTCCCGCGCTTGAATATGCGCGCACGCTGTCGCATGACTGCCGCGCTCTGTTTATTGAAATCGACCCGGTGGAGACTTCTTTGATACGTGAGCGTTGGGAGAAGTTCGGTCTTGGGGTTCCGCTTGTGATTCTGGAGTCGCCGTATCGATCCGTAATAGGGCCGGTGCTGGCGTATCTTGAGCAAGTAAAAAAGGAGAGGCCGAATTATGTGGTGACGGTTGTGCTGCCGGAGTTCGTGCCGCGCAAATGGTGGCATAAACTGCTGCATAACCAGTCGGGATTGTTCTTGAAGATCGCGCTTATGATGCAGCGCGATATTGTGTTTACCAACGTGCGTTACTATATAGAAAGATAACATGATAATCGAAGCTCGCGACGATACGATAACCCTGCGGGGGGAAGTAAAATCCAATATCTGGCCGGCCATACAAGCCGCTGCCGCCCTGCTTCTGGAGAACCATCCAACCGGGATTATACCTGTCTCTTATACACATCT
>LSQX01213688.1_pt1 | contig 26708 bp, 18 predicted proteins | sample 654561 | NCBI WGS metagenome assembly LSQX01 (sample SAMN04489861, study PRJNA283612) | anaerobic digester metagenome | isolation source: 4 biogas reactors fed with cattle manure at either 37C or 55C with and... | place: Denmark: Kongens Lyngby | collected 2014
GCAGCTCCGCCGGCAGCAATTAGTGTCCCTTCTCCTCCGCTGGAGCCGCCAGTGGTCCGTTTAAAATTCCAGGGGTTATTGCTGCGCCCGTAAAGTTTGTTGTCTGTTTCCTGATAAAAACATAAAACCGGCGTATTGGTTTTACCCAAAAAGATTGCGCCTTCTTTTTTCAGTTTGGCAACCACATCAGCATCGGCTTCCATAATCATTTCCCGGCGGTAGGGGAGGCCGGAAGTGGTTTTCATGCCTGCAATATCAAATGACTCCTTTATGGTAATCGGCACTCCAAACAGGCGCCCGGCATTTTCTCCCCGGGCAAGCTTCAGATCAGCTTCCTTTGCTTCCTGCCTCGCTGCGGCAAACCGGTCTTCAACCATGCAGTTGATCAGCGGGTTGATCCTGTTGATATGGTCGATATAAACATTTACAGCTTCCAGGGAGGAAAGGTTACCGCCGGCAATCTGTGCAGCCATGGAGACAGCATCCATATTCAGGATCTCATACTGCCGTTCAGACATCACACCACTCCTATTACCAAAATTTAACTATTAAGCTAAGTTTAGCATAATTTTTGCCCAAGTGGAAAAAAATAGTAGCAGCAGGCTATCCTTGATCCAATGAAAAAGTTATACTGATGCCAAGGAATACTGACAAATTATTTGAAAGGGAGCTGCGGGAATTGCAGGAAAAAGGCCATGCCCCCTGGTTAAACCAGCACAGACATTATCATGCCCCGGGAACTGCCCCGGGCACGCTGACAAATTACCATCCTGAATGTGAAACCCCGCCCAAAGTGACCATGATCCAGTACGGGCAGGATCATTTTTCTGAAAAAACCGTGACTTCCACCGAGCTGCCGCTGGCAGAACTAAGGGATGACATGATTAGCTGGATCAATGTGGAAGGCATTTGCGGCCTCGAAACCTTGTCTGCATTAGGTGAACATTACGGGTTTCACCCGTTGTCCATGGAAGATGTGCTCAATTCAGGACAGCATCCCAAGATAGAAAGGTTTGATGATTATTATTTTCTGGTCATGTACCTGCTTTCCGGGCAAAGTGAGCGGGATACCAGTCAGGTCAGCATTTTCTGGGGCAAGGATTATATCATTACCATGGAAGAAGAGGAAGAAGGAGCCTTTGAGTTAGTAAGAAGCCGCCTGCGTAATCCCAAGACAAAAATTCGCGAGATGGGCAGCGATTATTTAGCTTATTGTATTATCGATGCCCTGGTTGATCGATTTTTCCCGCGCATGGAAGCATTAAGGGAAGAGCTGGACCAGATCGAGGAAAACATCTTTTCCTTGCAGGATAACCGTATCATTGAAAAGGTCCACAGAATTAAAATGAAACTGCTTGTACTGGGGAAACTGGTATGGGGTATCCAGGAATTGATCGATGGCATACAAAGTGAAGAAGTGGAGCTGACCACTCCCAATATCAATCTTTATCTGCGTGACTGTTATGACCATACGGTACAGCTCAGCCATACCATTGACAATTATCGGGAGATCAGCAACGGTCTTATCGATACCAATTTATCTTTGATCAGCAGTCAGCAGAATGAAGTGATCAAAGTATTGACCATCATCGCCACTATCTTTATCCCTCTGACCTTTATCGTGGGAGTGTACGGTATGAATTTCAACCCCCTGGCCGGCCCTTTGAACATGCCTGAGCTAAACTGGCCATTCGGTTATGCCGCCGTCTGGATCGTTATGATCCTGCTGAGCCTGGGCATGGTTTATTATTTTCGGCGCCGCAAATGGTTTTGATCATGAAAAGACAGGAAATCAGTGCAGCTGCTGGCAATATAAGCATTAAAAGTGTTATAATAAACCATATGGGCGCGTAACTCAGTGGGAGAGTGCTACCTTCACACGGTAGAAGTCGTGGGTTCGAAACCCTCCGCGCCCACCATTTTATAAACATTTATAAACCCTTGTAAGTATCGTAGAAATGCGGTTTTGCAGGGGTTTTTCACTATCTGCCTCATAATTGGCTAAACTATTTAACTTGGCGTTTATTAGACTTGGTTTTGTCAAGCACTTGAATTTGGATATCATGTTTTTCGACCTTATTCTCGATGCGCTGTAAGCGTTCTGTATGATCTTTAAGAGTACCTTTGATTGCCTCTTGCCCATCAGAAAGAATATTAATTTTCCCGGTGATTCCAAATTCCATGCGAGCCGTGCTCAGCCTTAGATCGGTAAGAACATTGGTCAGTTTAGTCATGTGCTCAATCATAAATTCTTGAAAATCCTTATCTGTCATCCTCTGGTGCTCCTGTCTTATGGATATCCTCCTGTCCCAACAGGTTAAAAACGTCCACCATTCTTTCCTTCTTTTTAATTTACTTTAATTTTAAGAGTAGAACTCATAAATGTAAATGAATTAAGAGAACTACTCTTCACAAGACCGTAATAATCCTTAACCCCGGGGATATACTCCTGAATAGCTGCACGGAAACCCGCTGTAGGCCGGGTAATAAGCTGCTTTGGTGTTTTTGGCTTTTGAAGCCAGAAGCGCTTTTTCCACGGCATTATCGATCTGCATCTGTTTGAGTTGAGCTTCATAGTTTTCCTTGGTCGTTTTGTTTTCACCCTGCAGCTTCTCAATCTGAGCCTTTAAACCCTCAGCATCAACCTTCTTTAGTTCCTCCAGCTGCGTATCCCTTGCAGCCACATCCTTTTCCAGCTGCTTTTTAGCTTCGGTCACTTCATCAAACCGATGCTTAGGTATAAAGCCCTTCATCTCCTCAGTAGAAGCCGCCAAAACCTTGTTAGCCTGCTCTTCAGTGAGCCCCATCGCCATTAATTGTTCTTTTGTCATATCAATAATCCACCTTTCATCTTCACTTTTTATCCCGGTCGTGTCCGGTGATGTCCCGTTCTTTTTCGCCTGCGGTACCGGAAAGGCGAGCATAAAAAATAACGCTCTTTCAAGCGTTATCGCCAGTAAAAAAGCACCTACCTTTTTGGTAAGTGCTTAGACTACTTTTTTACCTTTTCTATAGGCTTCTCGAGCCTCATTCAAACTCATTTCATTAGCTCCGCCAGCATAACCAGGGTCGTCATTTTGCACCGCATCATCCTGCCAGCCGCAAACCTCGCAGATTTCAAACAGCGAATCCTTCTCTAACGTAGGTTTACCACAACAAGCGCATAACTTTTTATTTTTAAAATCCATATTTCTTCTTTTCCCTTTCCCAGTATTGCTGACCCCCAGTAGGCTTATAAAACGTTGCTATTACCCCGTCCGGTTTTCCTATAGCAAAGCTATTAGTATCTTTATCATAGCGAAAAACGTAACCTTGTTCAGTTATAAATCCATCAATTGGTCCTTCAACGCTATTATTCAGCAACTGTTTGGCCATGGTACCGTATTGCTCCTGGCTAACTGCTCCAAAATCTGCTCCATGTCTTTTAAAATGGTCGTTAATTTTTTTCGGGGCAAAATCAACAGCCTGCCAGTTGTACCCTCTAAGATTATCTCTCCAGAGGGCTAATTTCATACTGTCCGGTAACCAGCCACCATTCTTTTGCCGATAAAAAGCCTGCATCTCTTTCCAAGTGTTAGGATTATTATACTTCAAATCCCGGAACTTTTCAAAAGGCGGCATCTCCTCACCTAAGACCTTTTTATAATTTTGATGCTGCTCCTTATCCCGGCTTAAGTTCCTGTGTTTGTTTAAGTCCAGCTTCATTTTATCCTGATCAGCTTTAGATAAAGAATTCCACCACTCCTTATAAGTCATCTTGCCATCAACATAATAAATCTCCCCGTCAGCACCCCTTGCAGCTCTCCTGGTATAGTTGTCATCAAAGTACGGGCAGGTCACTGTCCGGCACCAGGGATGAAACGGCGGGGCTGTTGATCCAGGTGCATAATCCTTCATGTCCAGAACCATTCCGTCCAGCTCCTGGCATATTTCCAGTTAAGACAATACAGAACATCGGAACTTTGTTAAACGAGGTTGAACTGGTGGTGCGATTTATAATTAATGTCGAAGAATCTCTGATTGTGACTGCTTAGCAACAGGTCCTGGATATGACTGAAAACTGCCCTAATAATGAATAAATCAGTAATTGCCAAAATATTCTATAATAAAAGGATTTTGTCTAATTAAAGTGGAAATAAAATTAAAATGGATGACAAATATATGCCCATCAGGTTTATTTGTCTAAGTAACAAAAATCATTAATAAATGGGGTTTTTAAATGAAAAATAAAGCGATTAATATTTATTCTGATTTGATAACAGACTTTTTTTATAACCATTTAAAAGACAAAAAGAAAGCAATAATATTCTTTCAAGGGTTTCCAGGTAGTTTTTACAAAGCACTGGAACAATCAAATATAGAACACTTTACAAAGAGTGCTACTATAAATAGTGGTTATATAGATTTCACGAAGATTGATCCGAGTAAAATACTGAAAGATTATATCGGGAACCAAGGTTTAAGTTGGGGATATTATGAGGAATTCATTACCATAACTGAAATTCTCAATGATTTAAATATTTATAGCGGCCAAATCATTGTGGTAAGAAACAATCTTTTTTCTGTATATTACCCAATTGAGGTATCAGTTCAAACTGGTGTTGCTGCACAAGTATTTGATAATGATACTTTAAATGGTGAAAGCGATATACAAAAATATTATTCTGATTTCAAACTAATTAACGAAGCTGGTTATTTCTCCTATATTAATAAACATTACGATATAGATACCAATAAAAGTATACAGGAAATTGATTTTTACAATAGCCATAGTAATTGTTTGAATATCAAGGCACAATTACCTGAAAAAAGAATTTCGATCCTAAATCTTGAAACTATAAAACTGGAGATGCAGAGTGGTAATTTATCAGATACATGCTATTTGGTGAATAAATTAAAGGCACAACCAACTCAGGATATTAGAGCCCTGAATATTCTGGGTAGTAGGTATAACATACTTTTTAAATCAGAAGATACACCCAGAGGTATTGAAACAAAAGAAGAAGCAAAACATCTAGCAGAGTTCAAAAAATACTGGGGAGAATCAGCTGAATACAGAAGTCTTTCGATATATAAGGATCCCGCGACAAATTCTGAAACAATAGATATTTCTCAGGGGGTCTTAATATCCGATATTATTAGACAATGTGAAGATGCTATAAATTCGACAGCACAATATTCAGATCTCATCATTACAGCACCTACTGGGGCTGGCAAGTCCTTATTTTTCCAGGTTCCAGGAATTTATCTGCATAACCAGTATAATGCCTTAACCTTGGTGGTAACTCCGCTTATTGCTTTAATGAGGGATCAAGTACTGGAATTGGAAGAAAGAGGAGTAGGTTTCGCTACTTATATTAATTCGGAAATAACATATGAACAAAGACAATCAAGACTGGAAGGGATAAAAGCTGGCCATTATTCAATTGTGTATCTTTCACCTGAATTATTACTGGCAAACGATATCAGAAGTATTATTGGGGATAGACAATTAGCATTAGTAGTGGTTGATGAAGCTCATCTAGTCACATCCTGGGGAAGAGATTTTAGAGTTGATTATTGGTTTCTAGGTGATTATTTAGAGAAAATCAGGCGGACACAGTTTTATCAATCAAACCACTTTGAAAGTTTGCGTTTCCCAATCCTTTGCTTAACTGCTACTGCTGTTTTTGGCGGAAGAGATGATGTTGTTGGCGAATTGCAAAACAGCTTGAACCTAAGTTGTTCAGCAGAACATCTATATATTGGATATGTGCGCAGAGATAATATTAGTTTTGATATTCAGCAAGCATCCAAGAAAAAGAATACCAGGAAAGAGGACAAAGTAAATTGGACCTGTCAACGTATAAACGAATTTCGTGAGAATAAGCAAAAAGCAATTGTGTATTTTCCCTATATTGCTCAGATTGATGATGTGCACAAGGAAATAATGACTAATTATCCGCAATGTAAGTCCTATGTGGAGCAATATAGCGGCGGTATGGATAAGTATGATAAAAATGATGCATATGAGAATTTTAAATATAGAAGAATATCGACAATGCTTGCCACAAAGGCATTTGGAATGGGAATTAATATACCAGATGTTGACGTTGTATATCATTATGCTCCTACGGGCACGCTAGCTGATTATGTACAGGAGATCGGACGCGCAGCCAGAACATTAGATAAGGGTTATGCCAAAACAGATCATATGCCAAACGACATGCAGTATGCACAGACATTATGGGGGCTTTCAGGGCTAAGGCATTATCAGATTAAAGCGATGATGAAAAAATTACATGACTTATATTCAACAAAGAAACACCGTAATTTGCTTATTACACCTGATGTATTCAGCTATCTTTTTGATGCCAGGAACGTGGATAACAAAGTAAAAAGCGGGTTGATGCTGTTAAGTGCTGATTTACTTGAAAAATATCATTTTAAGGTAATTACATTACGTCCGAAGAGTATTTTTTCCAAGCATTATATTCACGTTCCTGAAGAGGTGGAAAAAGAATTCCTGAATAGATTTAAGATGTATTGCATTTTGATGAAAGATGATAAACCCAGAACCATTCCTGGATACGGCAATAAAGCAGAAGTCGTAATCTATAATGCTAATAATATCTACGAAATTGATTTAAGCCAGGTATGGGAAAATGAATTTGTGGAATTAACTTTTGCAAAATTCAAACATCTTTTCTTCACTGGAAATCTGTTTGAATCTGGTGATTTAAAAATTACACCGAGGATTAAACTCATCATCCACTACGAAAAAGATTATGAAATTATTAAAGAAGAAATGTTTAAAATTATTTCAGCTATTCAAAAAACGGTGAACACAATACATTATAAATTTGGCGGTCGGGAATTTACCTTTGAAGATTTCCGCAAAGCTTTTACTGATAATTATAGTAAGAAACTTCGCAGAGAATACATAACGATGCTCTTAGACCTGTTTTGTTATGAAGGAGTATACTTTGAAGATCTGCCAGTAGAACAATGGAAATTCATTAGTAAAAGTAAAATAAAAGGTGAAAATGAACTTTTTAATGAAAACAGCTACTGTATAAGAACACAAAAATATAATTTTATTGAGCAAAATCTTAAACGCTATTTAGTGCAATGCAAGCCCAATAATGATGAAAGTAATGCTTTTTCAACATACTTGAAAATCCCCAAGGGAGATGGGAAATATAGTGAATACCAACTATTAGCGTCTTTATTAGAATTATTTAATCTGGCAACATATGAGTTAGTAGGGGGACGCAATCCTCAGATATTTGTCAGAATAAATGATCCGCTGAAGCTTAAGAGAATTGCAGAGTCAGACAGAGAATATCGAAACAGCTTACTGGTGGATATTGGTGAAAAGCATAAAAGGGCAGCTCAAATTGTAGACAAATTCTTAACCAAAGAAATGAGTGATAATGAGAGATGGTCTTTGATTGAAAGCTATTTTCTGGGATATGATAACCAAGTTGATTTAATCTTGGGCATTAAAGAGTAGATATATTGAACAATACAAGGTTTTTGACAGGGAGAGGTAGAAGTGAACAATTTCAACGACAAAGTGAATTTCATCTGGAAAATAGCAGAACTGCTGCGGGGGCCTTATAAAGCAGATAAATACGGGGATGTTATTCTGCCGATGGCAGTTTTGCGACGGTTTGACTGCCTGCTGGAAGACACCAAGGATAAGGTGGTGGAAAAAGCCAAGACGACTGACATCGAGATGATTTTAAACAGCGTAACAGGCCAGGGGTTCTCCAATAAATCCAACTTCCAATTCAAAAACCTGCTGGATGACCCCGACAATATCAAAGCCAATTTCATCTCCTATATGCAAGGTTTCTCGTCCAATATAAGGGAGATCCTGGAGAATTTCGACTTTGACAAAGAGATCAAAAAGCTGGATGATAACAATCTGCTGTTTCTGGTGGTTAAGGAATTCAGCCAGATCGACCTGCATCCTGATGTAGTCAGCAATCAGGAAATGGGTTATATCTTTGAAGAACTGATCAGGCGGTTTTCGGAAAATGCCGAGGCAGGCGATCATTATACTCCCCGCGAAGTTATCGAACTGATGGTCAACATCCTATTCAATAATATGGAGAAAGAGCTGACCCAGAAGGGAGCCATTTTTACCGTAGGAGATTACGCCTGCGGCACGGGGGGCATGTTATCCGTGGCCACCAATTACATAAAAAAGCTCAACCCAGATGCCCAGGTAGAGGTGTTCGGACAGGAACTCAACCCGCAATCATTTGCCGTCTGTAAATCAGACATCCTGATCAAAGGGCAGAAAGAACAGAATATTGTCCTGGGGAACTCCTTTACCGCCGACGGTCACAAGAATCTTAAAGTGCGGTTTGCCCTGATGAATCCTCCCTTCGGCGTGGATTGGAAGAAAGACAAAGACTTTATCGAAAAAGAATCCAAAGAAATGGGGATCAAAGGACGTTTTGGAGCGGGAACCCCCAGAACTTCAGACGGATCTTTGCTGTTCCTGCAGCACATGCTGTCTAAAATGCAGCAGGATGAAAAAGGCTCCCGCATGGCGATCATCTTCAATGGTTCCCCTCTATTTACTGGAGATGCAGGCTCAGGAGAATCGGAAATCAGGAGATGGATCGTCGAAAACGATTTGTTGGAGGGTATTATCGCCCTGCCTACCGACCTGTTTTATAATACAGGCATCGCAACTTATATCTGGCTGCTTACCAACAGGAAAAACAATGACATCTTACATGGACCTGTTAGGACAGGAAAGATCCAACTGGTAGATGCCACGAGCTTCTTTCATAAGATGCGAAAGTCTCTGGGCTCGAAAAGACATGAAATTAGTGAAACTGATATCGCTGAAATAACCAGGATCTACGGTGAATTCAAGGAGAATGAATACTGCAGGATCTTTGAGAATAAGGAATTCGGCTATTTAAAGGTAACCATTGAAAGACCGCTGAAGCTCAATTTCCAGATCACCGAGGAAAGAATAGAAAACTTGTACACAGAATCGGCTTTTGCAAACCTCTATATTAAAGAACAGGCAGAGGAACTGGAACTGAAAAAGAAAAAAGGATCTATCAAGAAAGCTGAATTGGATGCTCTAGAAAAACTCTATCATGGTCTGGAATCGCAGGAACAGATCATAAGCCGTTTAAAGGCCAGCATGGATGGCAAGCTTTATAAAAACAGAGATGAATTTAAGAAGTTGCTGCAATCGGTTTTAAAAGACATCAAAATGAATAATACGCTGTTTAAAGCGGTTCTCATGGGTTTGTCAGAACGGGACGAGACGGCTGATTACTGCATGAGCGGCAAGAATAAGGAAGCAGATACCAGCTTAAGAGATACGGAATCCATGCCTTTATCCATGGATGTTGAACAATATGAAGTTGATCCTGCAAAACACATCAAGAAGGAACGGCAAAACATTCTGGACTATGTGGAAAGGGAAGTAAAGCCACATGTAAAGGAATTCTGGATCGATCACAGCAAGACTAAGATAGGGTATGAAATCCCCTTCACCAGGTATTTTTATAAGTATGAAGAACTGCGGCCTTTCACGGAAATCATGCTGGAAATTGAAACGCTGGAGAAAGAGATTCAGGCCGAGATAAAGAAGGTGATCGGGTGATAAACGGAATCAAGTATAGGAATCCTGAGGAGATGAAGGATAGCACTATAATTGGAATCGGATTAGTACCGATTGAATGGAATGTCCTGCAATTTAAATATGCAATAAATAGTGTTTCGAACGGGACTACAAAAGAACAGGTAGCAGATGGTAGTTGTTTAGTCACAAGAATTGAGACTATTTCAAATGGGGAAATCGATTTTGGCAGGACGGGAAAAGTACATAAATTTAACGGGATTAATAGATATAAACTTAAGTATGGCGATATTTTATTCTCACATATCAATAGTTTGAAAATGATTGGTAATATTGCAATATATACCAGTAGTTATAACCTATATCATGGTATGAATTTACTTAGGATTCAACCAACAAACGATTCCAAATGGTTATACTACTTTATGCTCAGCAATTATTTTAGAAACACCTGTGAAAAGATTGCAAATCCAGCAATAAACCAAGCAAGTATTTCAACAACTAATTTAAAACAAATAAGGATCGTTAAATTACCAATTACAGAACAACAAAAAATCGCCAACTTCCTGGACATCAAGACCGCTCAGTTCGATTACATTATCGCCAAGAAGGAACTGCTGATTCAAAAGCTGGAAGAAGCCAAAAAGAGCCTTATATCCGAAGTGGTTACAGGCAAGATGAAAATCATCGATGGCGAGATGGTGCCGCGGCAGCCTGAAGAAATGAAGGACAGCGGTGTGGAGTGGCTGGGAATGATGCCGAAGGATTGGCGTAATGCACATATAAGGTATTTTGCAGTGATTACATCAGGAGGAACTCCTAATCGAAATAAAATAGAGTATTGGGAAAATGGTGATATACCATGGCTAAATTCGGGTGAGATTAATAAAGAAATCATTAATTATTCAACAAATTTTATCACAAAAGCAGGGTACATGAATTCCAATGCCAAATATTTACCTATAAATACAGTACTTATTGCTCTTAATGGGCAGGGAGCCACTAAAGGCAAAGTTGCATTACTAAAATGTAAAGCAACATGCAATCAATCTCTTGGGGCATTTGTTTGCAATGAGAAAAATCTGATACCAGAATATTTATTTTTTCAATTAAAGGCTAAATATTCTGACCTAAGGGGATTAGTTGGAGAAAACAGGGAAGGACTATCAATAAATTTACTTAAAAGAACTTATATACTTATACCTTCTATTGATGAGCAAAAATTTATCGTGGAATTTCTTGTTTACAAAACTAATCAGATAGATCAGATTTTGTCAAAGGAAATGATTCAAATAAGCAAATTAAAATCTGCCAAACAATCCCTTATCTCAGAAGCAGTAACAGGTAAAATAGACTTAAGGGACTGGGAAATCATTGAGGAAGGTGAAGTGCAGTGATAACTCCGATCACACCAGATGCTTTGAAGGAAAGATCATTTCAGGCCCTGATCAAGGAATACCTTATCCAGGAAAACGGCTATATCGAATCCTTCAACCAGAGCTATGATAAGAACTATGCCCTGGATTTGGACTGCTTATTTGCCTTCTTTGAGTCTACCCAGCCCAAACAGCTGGAAAAACTGAAAAACATCTACAAAACCAACTATAAAAATAAAATCATGGGCAATCTGGTCAATGAACTGAAAACCAGAGGCTCATTGGATGTGTTGAAGCATGGTATCAAGGACTTTGGAGTGAAGCTGGAGCTGGCCTATTTTAAACCTCCTACTGACTTAAACCCAGAACAGTATCTTTTGTATCAGCAAAATATCCTTTCCGTAACCGAAGAACTCAACTATCAGGAAGCCAAAAGGATAGACCTGGTCATCTTCTTAAACGGCATTCCCATAATCACCATGGAATTAAAGAATGCCTTTACTGGCCAGACCTATAAGCATGCAATTAAGCAGTATAAAGAAAACCGCAGCTATACAGAGCAGTTGTTCAGGTTCAAGGAGCGCAGCATTGTTAATTTTGCCATCGATACAGATGAAGCGTATATGACCACCAGACTGGCTGATGACAACACTGTCTTTCTCCCCTTTAATAAAGGAGACGGAGACAATGCTGGCAATCCAGTAGCCCCTGGCAAGCTGAAAACCCACTATATATGGGAAAATATCCTGCAGAAGGATTCCCTTCTGGAGATCATTCATAAGTTCACCTTTGTCGAGCAGAGGGAAAAAACAATGGATAGCGGATATACAGTGGTAAAAGAAAACCTTATCTTCCCGCGTTATCATCAACTGGACTGTGTCAGGCAAGTATTGGGGAATGTAACGGTAAACGGGTCGGGTCAGAATTATTTGATTCAGCATTCTGCAGGTTCGGGGAAGACAAACTCCATCACCTGGCTGAGTCATCGACTGGCATCCCTGCATGACAGGGAAAACAACATCATCTTCAACACTGTCATTGTGGTAACCGACCGCAAAGTATTGGACAAACAGCTGCAGGCTTCCATCTATCAACTGGAACATAGGATTGGCATGGTAGCCAAGATCGATCAGGACTCCAATCAGCTGGCAGAGGAACTGGAGAAAGGTACTAAAATCATTATCAGCACCATCCAGAAGTTTCCCTTCATCCTGAATAAAATATCAGGTATGCAGGATAGAAGAGTAGCCATTATTATTGACGAAGCCCATTCCTCTACTTCAGGACGCAACATGATGGCTTTGAAAGAAGCTTTGTCATTGGAAGAAGCAGCCGCTCTGGCCAACAAGGAAGAAACGGAAGAAATAGATGCTGAAGATAAGATCAATACAGAATTGGAAAGGTTCACTAATAGAGATCATGTGAGCTTTTTTGCTTTTACAGCCACCCCTAAAGGAACAACCCTAAGGCTGTTCGGCACTAAGGGCGATGATGGAAAATATTATCCGTTCCATCTGTATAGCATGCGGCAGGCCATCGAAGAAGGCTTCATATTGGATGTTTTGAAAAACTATATGACCTACAAAATGTTTTACAATGTCAATAAAAAAATAGAGGATGACCCTGCGATCCCTAAGGTCAAAGGAACAAAAGCCGTGGCCAGATTTGTAAGCCTCCATCCCCATAATATTTCCCAGAAGACCGAGGTAGTAGTAGAGCATTTCCGTAATTACACCATGAAGAAGATCGGCGGCGAAGCCAAAGCCATGCTGGTCACTTCTTCCCGTTTACATGCAGTCAGGTACAAACTGGCCTTCGATGAATACATAAAAGCCAATGGCTATAGCGATATCAAAACGCTGGTAGCTTTTTCAGGCACCGTAAAAGATGGGGAGGAATACAAAGAAACCAGCATGAATGATGGGATCAAGGAAGAACAGCTCCCTAAGGAATTTGATAAGGATGAATCCAAGATTCTAATTGTAGCCGATAAATACCAGACAGGCTTTGACCAGCCGAAACTGCACACAATGTATGTGGATAAAAAACTGTCAGGCGTGAAAGCAGTTCAGACCTTATCCAGGGTCAACAGGATCTATCCATGCAAAGAAGATACATTCATCTTGGATTTTATTAATGATCCTGAAGATATCAGGAAAAGCTTCCTGCCTTTCTATAAAGTAACGGTTTTGAACAATGATATCGAACCCAATGATATTTATGGTATCGCCAACGACATCTTTGCCCGAAAAGTAATCGACAAGGATGATGTCAAGACTTTTACGGATATCTATTATAAAGTAAAACACACCAAAGCTGACATCAGCGTCATGAACAATGCGATTGATAATTCGGTGAAAAGGACAGCAGACTTCACCAGGGAGGAACTGATAGATTTTAAAAATCTGCTGGGTAAATTCATCAATCTATATACACTGATCATCCAGGTGGCACCATTTATTGATACAGAGATGCACAGATTAAACATTTATCTTCGATTTCTGATCAAAAAGATCGAGATCGCCAGCCCAGGCGGTGTTGATATAACAGATAAGGTTTTACTGGAATACTATTCCTTGAAGCAACAATCACTGGGAGAAATCAAACTAAGTGAAGGAGAGAACCCTGGCTTGGAAATCAGGATCGGCGGTGGCAAAAGCATTGAAGAAGAAACTGATTATCTGAGCAATATCATCAATAAACTGAATGAAAGACATGGTACAGATTTCTCAGAATCAGAGAAGCTGGCGGTTGAACAGATCAGAAAGAATCTAAAGACCAATAAGGAGCTGGAATTAAAGGCAAGAGTCAATACCTTTGATGATTTCAAGCATGCTTTCATACCCACATTCCTGGAAAGCGTAATACAGGAATATGATAAAAACCATGGTTTCTACGGCAAAATATTAAAGGACGAAACATTTAAAACCCAGCTGATGGATCTGATGATGCTGGATGTGTATTCGTCGTTTAATGACAGCCCGTCGGTGAACGCCTGATAAGATATCAGGATACAATGATGAGGGGGGACATAATGACCAGCAAGTCCTAAACTAAAACGAAAGTAAAGAGATGGCTTGAATGAAAGTAAAGTTTCTTGGTGAGAGTGATCCGTTAGAACTGACTAGTGGTAAAGTATATGATGTTCTCTCTGTAGAAAAGGACTGGTACCGAATTGTTGATGAAACTGGAGAAGATTATTTGTATCCTCCGGAAATATTTGAAATCATTGAAGAGTAAAAGCACATACCACAAAATCCCTATCTGTATTTCCCTGCATCCCATTGCCTACCGCATTTCAAGCATGTGACTATGATCTGGTTACTCCCGATCAGGCCTCCCAATAAACCAACCCAGTCAAATAGTATTCCACCGACTGCTGCGTTACCGGCTCCAAAACCTTTATGATTGGCTGTTATTTGAGTTGATCCGCAAGAAGGGCATTTTACGGGATCAGGTTCATGCATTTCATGGGGCACAGGGGACTTTGCTTTATAAATAATTTTTGCCGTTTCCCCACAACAGGACATTGGCGGGTTGAAATGGTATTCATCACCATATCTTTTATAGTAAGAGCGATTTATTTTATGTCCGGTACCGCACTTCTCACATTTTATAATTACATACCCGCTGAACTCTTCCTGGAAAATCATACAGAAAGTCCCCTTTGATAATATAGTTTCCTATATTTTACTGTTTGGAGTTAGAAAGGGGAAGGGTATAGGATATAGTTTGCCTCTCTGCAAATTCTTCCCATATTTAAGATTTACGTTTTAGCCCTCTTTTTACCCCGATCCTTTATGTTTAATGGGCCGCACACAAATTTTCAATTCGCATAATTGCATAACTCTCTTCCATGGGTAATTGGCGAAAATCCCTATTTTACGCTTTTTCCGGATAATAAAAAATTCGGCATAAACTTTGCTTTATATAATGTCAGCGAACCATGTATATAAAACTGGGACAAAATCCTTACGCAGACCGTTCTTATGATTCGCTTCATGCTACATGACAAGAGAGGAGGGAATCATTTTAAGACATGACAACCTTGTGTGCTGTGAGGCACTCAATGGAGAAGACCCGGATAGGGTATTTGAAAAATAGATAGGATCGGAGGTAGATAACATGACCAAAAAAGCCGACGACGTTGTTCTGGTTTCGCTGGCCAGAACTGCCTTTGATAAATTTGGCGGTCCCACAAAAGATGTATCCAGTGTGGAACTCTCGGAGGCCGTCATCCGGGAACTATTAAAAAGATCCGGTCTCAAGCCGGAACAGATCGATGAAGTAAACCTGGGAGCCTGCATCCTTCCCGAAATCGGCCTGCAGACAGATATCCCAGCCCGACAGGCCTTAATAAGGGCCGGATTGCCCCAGACAACTCTATCCAACAATATTGACCGGGCCTGTTGTTCCTCCACCAGTGCCCTGCAGATGTCCTGGAAGAACCTGATGTTAGGCGAAGCGGAAGTATCTATGGTCATCGGGGTGGATAATATGGGTCGCTGCCCGGGTCTGCTCCATCCCCAATATCGCTTTGAAGGTTTCAGGATGGGTGGGCTTAAGGTTGCCGACCCCTTGTTTAATTTAGGCTACGAAGGGATGGGAGTGCTGGCAGTCGACGCCGGTGAAGTAGCTCTGGAAAATGGGATCACCAGAGAAATGCAGGACCAGTGGGCTGCACGCAGCCATGAAACCTGGGGGAAAGCTTTTGACAGGGGATACTTTTCGGAAGAGATCTTCCCCCTGGAGATCAAACAGGGCAAGAAACCGCCCATCATTTTAGACCGTGACCAGTCGCCCCGGCCCGGCACCACCCCGGAAGCCCTGTCTAAACTGCCCTTGGTCTACGGAAGCCCTACGGTCAGTGCCGGCAATGCACCCGGATTAAATGCCGGAGCCTGCGGGGTCATTGTAACCACCAGACAAAAGGCGGAGGCACTAGGCCTGGCTCCATTAGCAAAGATCCTCAGAGTAGCCAGTATTGCTGAACCATACCGCAATATCGCTGTAGCCCCGGCGCCGGCTATTCGCAAGGGACTGGAAATGACCGGCCTTACCCTTAAAGATCTGGAGCTGATCGAGATCAATGAAGCCTTTGCCGCCATGCCTTTGGTAGCCACCAAAGTTCTGGCTGCAGGCAATGAGGCCGAGACCAAGCGATTAAGAGACATCACCAATGTCAATGGAGGAGCAGTGGCCATCGGACACCCGGTAGGAGCCAGCGGTCTGCGCATAACCATGACTTTGATCCGTGAACTGAGAAACAGGGGCGGACGATACGGCGCTGCTGCCATTTGCGGCGGGCTGGCCCAGGGCGATTCCGTGATTGTGGAAGCGGAATACAACTGAGTAAGGGCTTTCCCCAATTTTTAACAGGGGAAATTTCCTTTCTTTAAGACTAAATCTTGTGAAGGAGGAATATTATGGAACTAAAAAGCTTGTTGTACGAAAAAGAGGACAATATAGCCATTATTACTTTAAACCGTCCCAAAGTATTAAATGCTTTAAATGCTGATATTATGAACGGCATTATCACCCTGATGGACCATATCGCAGAAGATGATGAGGTGAAAGCGGTCATCCTTACCGGCGGTCCCAAGGCATTTGCTGCCGGGGGAGATATCGCCTATATGGCCAAGGCCGGTTCAGTGGAGTGCGAAATGTTCATCGCCAGGATGCATAAGGCAGTAAACAAGATCACCGATTTGGATAAACCAGTTATCGCAGCCATTGCCGGATTGGCCTTGGGCGGCGGGCTGGAAGTGGCACTGGCCTGTGACATACGCATGGCTGCCGAGGGAAGCCTGCTGGGATTGCCGGAGACCAACTTGGGACTATTCCCGGCCGGCGGCGGAACCCAGAAAATTACCCGCATGGCCGGGATCTCATGGGCCAAAGACATGGTACTAACAGGTGATCCGATCACTGCAGATACCGCTTTGAAAATTGGGCTGATCACCAGAGTGGTACCAGCAGAAAATCTCATGGACGAAGCGAAAAAGCTGGCCAGAAAACTTGCCCGCAAAGCTCCCATCACTACCCGTATCACCAAACAGAACCTTAATAATTCGATCTATACGGACCTGGCCGCCGGACTTTTATTTGAGCAAAAAAGTTTTGCTTATATATTTTCTACCGAGGACCATCTGGAAGGAATGAATGCTTTTCTGGAAAAACGCAGACCTGAATTCAAAGGCAGGTAAATGTTGACGTTTTATAAAATAAGGGGGATCAAATCATGAGTAATCAATGGCAGGAATATTATAAACAAAGACAGATCTCCATGGAAGATGCGGCCAAAATGGTCAAATCAGGCATGAAAATGACAGTTCCTTTAGGGGCTTCATCAGTCTCCAGCCAGATGTACAATGCTGTATTAGACCGCTATGAGGAATTGGAAGGAGTCAAGATCATTGATGCGGTCATACTCAGTCCCAATAAGTACATGGACCCCAGGTTCGCGGCAAAAGCCTACGGGCATATCACCCATATTCCCGGCTATGGTTTGGGGCCGATCCGCAGACTCTATGAGTTGAAATTATCTGATTACATTCCGACCAATACCAATGAATCAGCACAGCGCCTGGCTCATTTGGCAGAAATCTGGTTCGTTGTAATCACCCCGCCTGATAAGAACGGCTATGTGAATTTATCCCTCAGCAATTTTTATACCTCCGAAGGAATAAGAAAAGGCCGGGAATGCGGCGTTGCCAAACTGGTGATTGCCGAGGTCAATGACCAGATGCCAGTGGTCTTTGGCGACAACTGGATGCATATTTCAGAATTCGACTATTTTGTAGAACACTCTTTTGCGCCACCCAAATATGCTCCCAATGTTAACCCTACGGAAGAAGAAATGACCATCGCTCATTATGTGACAGAATTGATCAAAGACGGCGATACGATCCAAATGGGCATCGGTGCTATTTCCGAGGCTACCACCTCTTTGCTTAATGATAAGCACGACCTGGGGATCATTACCGAAATGATGGTGCCCAGCCTGCCTGACCTGGTGGAAAAAGGCGTCATAACCAATAAGCGCAAGCCTCTTCACACCGGCACCAGCCTGGCCTGCTTTGCCATTGGCGATGAGAAACTTTATGACTATATAACCGAAAACGTTGCGGCCCAGATCTACCCTGGTTCCTATACCAATAATCCTCATTTCATAGCCCGGCATCCCAATGTGGTTTCAATGAATAATGCGGTGATGATAGACCTGACCGGGCAAATCGCTTCAGAAGGGATAGGCCACCGAATGATAAGCGGAGTGGGCGGACAGTTCGACTTCCAGTTAGGAGCCTTCTGGTCGGAAGGAGGCAGAGCCTGCACACTTATAAAATCAGCCAAGAAGATGGCAGACGGCACCCTGTCATCCGCTATCGTTCCCCAACTGCCTCCGGGAACGCCGGTATCAGTTCCCAGGACGTTTGCCGATTATATTATCACCGAATACGGGGTCGCAAATCTGCGTTATAAATCACTGATCGAACGGGCAGAAGCATTGATCGCCATTGCTCATCCTGACCTTAGAGCTGAACTAAGGGAAGCAGCCAGGAAGAATTTATATCCTAATTTATAATCGTTCTTTTAAAGCAGGCATTTGCCTGCGAAAACACGTAGAGGGTGCAGCATTCACACAGCAGATGTGGCAGGGTTAAAAACCCACTGCGCCCAACATAAGATCATCCTTACAGAGCTACTAAGCTCTGTGTTTTTGTCAATCTCTTTATTTTTTACCGTTTGCTCAGAGGGATATTGTATTTAGCCGCTTTGCGGACGATAGTGGGTTGACTCACCCCTAATTCCTGTGCTGCATTCCGGGTGGTTCCCAGGGTTTCCAAAGAATTCTGAATCAAAAATTTTTCCAGATGCTCTACTGCGTCTTGCAGTTTAAAACCGATGAGATGTTCATAATTAACAGCTTCATAGCCGGCATAGCCGAGATCATGCAGATTGATATGGCGGATCACATTGCCCGGGGTGGTGACCAGCACTCTTTCGATCAGGTTTTCCAATTCCCGGACATTGCCCGGCCAGTCGTAATTCATCAAAGCCTTTATTTCCCGCTCATCAATACGTTTCTTAAAATTATATTTAGTGTTGAATTTATTGACAAAATGATCTACCAGAAAAGGGATTTCCACCTTGCGGTCCCTTAGTGGAGGGACTGTTACCGGAATCACATTCAGGCGAAAATAAAGGTCCCGGCGGAATTCCTTGTTTTGCACCATTTCCTGCAGGTTGCGGTTGGTGGCTGCAATCAGGCGGACATCCACCGTGATGGGCTGGGTGCCTCCCACCCGGGTAATCACTTTTTCCTGGATAGCCCTGAGCAATTTAGCTTGAGTATTAAAAGGCATTTCCCCAATTTCATCCAGCAGCAGGGTTCCCCCATGTGCTGCTTCAAAAAAACCGCGTTTACCTTCTTTACTGGCCCCGGTGAAGGAACCCGGCTCGTAGCCAAAAAGCTCTGATTCAAACAAGCTTTCCGGAATAGCCGCACAGTTTACTTTTATCATTGGTTGGTCCCGACGGCAGCTGTTAGAGTGGATCAGTTGGGCGGCAAATTCTTTACCTACGCCGGATTCACCTTTGATCAACACCGTGGCATCAACCTGTCCCAGCCGCACACAAAGATCGGCCAGATCCCGCGACTCTTTGGAGCGAATCACATACTGTTCAGCCAAATTATAGCGGTTCAATTTTTCCTGGTAGTGATGGCTTAAGGTTCGGGCTTGCTCCAGCTGTTTTCTCAGGTCATTGAGCTCTGATATATCCCGTACGTTGATGACGATTCTGAATAAACTGCCCTGCTCATCAACAACCGGGCTTGCTGTAATAATAACTGTGTTGCCTGGTTTTGATTCCTGGGAAATGGTTACTGGTTCACGTTTTTCCAGCATCAGTTTTAACACATCCTGAGAATAAACCCCCTCGTCTACTAATTCCGATATGGTTTTTCCGATCAAATCTTTAACAGGAATGGTGGTGATACGTTCAAAAGCCTGATTGACCCGAAGAGTTTTGCCGTTATTATCAGTTATGTGAAAACCGTCGAAGGAGGAATCAATGATGGCAGAAAGCTCTTCTTTTATTTCCTTGGTGTAGTTGAGCTCCTCAGAAATCAGTTCGAGTTCTGAAATGTCCTGAAAAACTTCTACCGCTCCGATGATCTGATCATTGCCCAACACCGGAGTCATATTGGAAATAAAGCCTTTGTCCTGGTAAACCACCTTTTGCCCAAAACGACTCTGTCCACTGGCTAAAATTTCAGGCAGTTTACTCTGGGGGAGGACCTGGCTGATCATTTTCCCCACCACATCTTCCCGTTTAAGACCTAAAATCCATTCAGCTGCTTTGTTGATCAGGCTTATCTCGCCTGCCTCATTGACAGTCAGAATACCATTGTGAGCTGAGTCAATAACGGCATTCAGCTCTGCATGCAAGGCGATTAAAGAACTGAAATAAGCCCGGATCGTATCAGACAAGGTCACCATCCCTGCCACCTGATGGTTTTCTATAACCGGCAGATTACCCACATTGATCGTGATCAGTTTGGATACGTCTTCGTCAGGGCCGATAGATCTCACCGGGCTGATCATGATTTGACTGACTGGCTGCAACAGATCAGTGCCTGCTAATATCGCCCGTAAAACAACGGTTTTGGTGACCTGACCCAGTAAGTTGTTTGCCTCATCTACAATCGGAACCGCATCGATATTGTTGCTGACCATAATTTCAACGGCCGATTTTATACTGTCTTTGACTGTCAGCAATTCCGGCTCATAACGCATGAAATCCTTTACTTTCAAGGAGGACCTGATCTTAAGATCCCGGCCCAGTCTGGCCAGGTCTTCTCCCACCTTGATCCATTTTTCTTTTTCCGTATTCATTTTTATGACACCTCCCCCGAAAATTGCAGCAAAATCTTGGCGTTAAATATTTTGATACCAAAATGTATCAAAAAGTGGATATCATTCTCTCCTTTGAAGATCACTGCAAGATGTTGTAAAGCAATTATTATGAGAGGAAAGGAGCCAAGTATAGGACGCAGGATTTCTATCCTATGATACGTAAATGTATCAAGTTGTTTTTAATAAACAGAGAATGAAAAATTTCCGTTTCAATCAGAGCTATGGGAGTTTCAGGCTTTTATTAAAAGCTTTATGATACATTGCTGAATCAAATATAACACAATAATTAGGATTTTAGGAGTTTAAATGTTCCTATGATGGTCACAAAATATCACAATACAGCAGGTAAATGATAATTGGCACGAATATTGCGATAAAGAAATTTAATGGTAAGTATTTTTCACGGAAAAAGGGATTATTTATTGAGGAGGGTGCTTTATGTCTGAAAAACCGTGGTTACAAGCATTTGAAGAGGAAGCTGCCAGATTGAGGCCTTTATGGCAGGCAAATTATGACGACCATATCGAATTGGCGCCGAAATATCCCACCGAACCCCCTAAATGGTGGTTCAATAAATGGGCTGCCGAGCAACCGGACAAACCTTATGTAATGCAGGGTGATACCGTGATCACCTACGGCGTAGCTAATGACATAGCCCGCCGTCTGGCTAATGCGCTCACCAGCCTGGGGGTAAAAAAAGGTGACCGCGTGGCGATTATGTCACCTAACCTGCCCCAATATGTATTATCGATCCAGGCGCTGCTGAAGATAGGCGCGATTGAAGTGCCGACCAATCCCCTTTACACAGTACCGGAGATATCAGTTCAGTTTAAGGATAGCGGCGCTGAAACAGTAATTGTGTTGGCAATGTTCGCTGATAAAGTTATCGAAGTTATGAAGGATCCGGATTCTCCGGTGAAACGCGTTATTGCCTTCCAGGTGCCCACCATGCCTATCGAATTAGAAAAAGGGGAGGGCATCTATGATTTCAATGAAATCATCGGGGCGGCTGACAACACTGAACCCGAGGTGGAACTGACCCCGGATGATATCGTTCGTTTGCAGTATACCGGCGGTACTACCGGCGTTCCCAAAGGATGCGTCCTGACCAACCACAATGTAATGTCCAAAGCAGTTCGGATCGGGCAGTGGGTGACAAATAATTATACTACCATGGAAGCAGGGGATATGAGGGCACTGTCCATCATCCCTTTAAACCACATTTTCGGTTTCATGTCTGCTGTGGCATTCAATTTCTTCTGCGGCGGCAGTCTGGTTACGGTTCCGGTACCTGATCCGGATGCCATACTAAAAGCGATTGAGAAATACCAGCCGGCTACTCTCCCGGCGGTACCGGCTCTGCTTATTATGCTGCTCAACCATCCCCCCTTCCAGAATGCTGATATTTCCTGCTTCAAAGGCGGGGTCTTCAGCGGCGGTTCCCCTCTGCCGGAAGAAATATTGAATAAATTTGAGGAAATGGCTCATTGCCGCATTGTAGAAGGATATGGCATGTCGGAAAGCTGTCAGCAGATCACTGCCAATTCCGGGCATCATACCCGAAAAATAGGCAGTGTCGGAGTACCCTGGGTGGATACTGATGTCTTGATCGTAGATGACACCAAGGGTACTAAAATCATGCCCATCGGTGAACCGGGAGAAATCATCTTCCGCGGACCTCAATTGATGCGTGAATACTGGAATAACCCGGAAGAAACCTCGATGGTGCTGAGGGATGGATGGTTTTATACCGGGGACATCGGCCGTATGGACGAAGATGGATTCTTTTACATTGTGGACCGCAAGAAAGACATTATTATCAGCAGCGGCTTTAATGTCTTTCCCCGGGAAATCGACGAAGTCTGTTACGCGATGCCGGAAGTCCAGGATGCCTGTGCGATCGGGATACCGCATCCCAAACGCGGGGAAGCTGCCAAAGTATATATTGTCCTGAGGCCGGGGGCAAAACTTACGGAAGAAGAAGTAATCGCACGCTGCCGGGAAAAATTGGCTCCTTATAAAGTTCCGGTCCAGGTTGAATTTTTAGACGACCTGCCTCGCACACCGGTAGGCAAGCCTGATCGTAAAGGCATGAGAGCCATGGCTGCCGCGAAGCAGCCCGAACAATCGCAATAAACTGTTCAGGAGGATATTTATGCCATATCAATATATATTCCTGGAAAGATGCGAAGGGATCGCGATTATCAGGCTGCAAAGGTCCGAAGCATTGAATGCATTAAACCACCAGATGATCGAAGAACTGGAGCAATGCTTCATTGAACTGGAGGCAGATAAAAAAGCCGGGGCAGTCATCATTACGGGAGAAAAACATTTTGCGGCCGGCGCAGACATCAATGACATGCTGGAATTCAGCCCGGAGCAGGCTCGTGCATTTTCCTTCCGTCACTGTTTTGCCCGGATCGAGACATTTCCAAAGCCTGTTCTGGCCGCGATCTCTGGTTTTGCCCTGGGTGGAGGAATGGAACTGACACTGGTCTGTGACTGGCGGATCGCTGACAAAACAGCCCGGTTCGGCCTGCCGGAAATCAATCTGGGGATCTTCCCCGGAGCTGGAGGCACCCTGCGTTTGCCTCGCCTGATCGGAACTGCCCGGGCTAAAGAAATGATTTTCAGCGGCGGGATCATCAAAGCCGAGCAGGCATTGGAATATGGGCTCATCAACCAAATCGCAGAAAATGCTCTGGCAGAGACCATAAAGACGGCGCAGATGCTGGCCAGCAAACCTCCTGTCGCGTTGAAGCTGGCCAAGCAATGCATCAGCCAGGCATTTGATATTGACGGGGTCAAAGCCATCGAATTTGAATCGATCGCCTGGGCTAATTGTTTTGCCACCCGGGACCAACGGGAAGGGATGCAGGCATTTACGGAAAAAAGAAAACCACAGTTCAAAGGGATTTAACATTAGCAAGAAAGGAGCAAAAAATATGCAGGAAGTCGTTATCGTAGCAGCTGCCCGTACAGCGGTAGGTGATTTCCAGGGTTCGCTGGCAAGCATCAAAGGCCATGAACTGGGAGTATTAGCCCTTAAAGGAACCATCGACAAATTCGGCATCGACCCCAACCTGATCGAAGAGGTGATCGGCGGCCAATGCAATCAATACGGCTCACCGGGCAACTCAGCCCGCTGGGTGACATTGAAATCCGGCTTGCCGGCGGAAACGATCTCCACTACCGTTCACCAGCAATGTCCTTCCTCTATGCGGGCGGCAGATATACTGGCCCAGGAAATCATGTTAGGCAGGGTAGAAGCAGCCGCAGCAGTGGGGTATGAAAGCATGAGCAACGCTCCCTACCTGCTCATGGAAGCTCGGAAAGGCTACCGCTTGAATGATGGCGAAATCGTCCGGGACAGCCTGATGCTAGGCGGCCTGATCTGTCCTTTCGAAGGCTATCATATGGGGGTGACGGCGGAGAATATTGCTGAATTGTATCATATAACCAGGGAACAGCAGGATGAATATGCTTTGTTAAGTCATCAGCGCGCCTGCAAGGCCATTGCTGACGGATCATTCACCGACGAGATCATTCCGGTTGAGATCAAAACCAGGAAAGGGCCCAAGATATTTGATACTGATGAACACCCCAATCCTGATGCCAGTATGGAAATGGCGGCCAGGCTCAGACCGGTCTTCAAGAAAGATGGTACGGTGACTGCCTTCAATGCTTCCAGTCTCAACGATGGGGCCGCAGCCGTGATCTTAATGTCAGCTGAAAAAGCCAAAAAAGCAGGCCTGAAACCTTTAGCCCGGGTAGTCGCCTCTGCTTCCGGTTCAGTGGAGCCGCGGATCATGGGGATGGGACCGGTGCCGGCTTCACTCAGGGCGTTGAAATTTGCCGGACTGACCCTGCACGATATTGATTATTGGGAACTCAATGAAGCCTTCGCTGCCCAGGCATTAGCCTGCATGCAGGAACTGAGTATTCCTGTGGATCGCTGTAATGCGGTGGGATCAGGAATTTCATTAGGCCATCCGGTGGGAATGACCGGCGCCCGTATTATCCTGGCAGCTGTCAATGAACTGAAAAGACGGGGCGGACGGTATGCCTGCTCTACCATGTGTGCCAGCGGCGGACCGGCCTGCGCTTTCATCATAGAAAACATTAGCTGATCACAAAATGGGGGGGAAGTTAAACAACATGGCCAGCAACTTTATTTATTCAAACCGAGACCTAAAGTTTATTATAGGAGAATGGCTGGACACCGATACTTTATTTAGTTTTGACAAGTTTCGGGATTACTACAGTCATGACGATATTGATATCATACTGGATCAGGCACTGAAAATCGCTGCCGAACAGGTGGCACCGACCAATGCAGACGGAGACACGATCCAGGCCCGTTTTGAAAACGGGATAGTAACGGTACCGCCTTCTTTTCATCCGGTCTATAAATTTTTGAATTTGGAAGGCTGGGGGATCTCCAATTTACTGGAGGAAGGGGAAGGCACGCTGCCCCAGGTTCTCTATTCCGCGGTCATCGAAATGATCACCGCAGGGAATCCGGCCTTCATTCCTTATCTGAACCTTTCCGGGGGCGTACTGGAACTGATCCAGTCCTTTGGCCGGAAGTGGGATAAAGATACCTTCCTGCCGCCTTTATGTTCAGGAGAATGGAGCGGGACCATGTGCCTGACCGAAGCCGGCGGCGGTTCCGATGTGGGCGATATTCTGTCCCGGGCTTATCCTACAGATGAGCCGGGGATTTACAAGATCAAAGGCTCCAAGGTATTTATCACTGCCGGTGATCATGATATCTGCTCCAATATCATCCACATGGTATTAGCCAGAGCAGAAGGAGGGCAGCCGGGCACCAAAGGACTGTCGCTGTTTATCGTGCCGAAGATATGGGTAAATGCGGACGGCAGTCTGGGAGAGAACAATGATGTGACCATAGTGGGGATCGAACATAAAATGGGCATCAAAGGCTCCTCCACGGCCACGCTCAACTTTGGCGAAAACAACAACTGCCGCGGGATATTGATGGGCGATCCGCCCCGGGATGGAAAGGGCGAAGGGATGGCCCAGATGTTCCAGATGATGAATGGCGCTCGCATGGACACCGGCATGGCCGGTTACACTTTGGCCGCCCAGGCCTATTTCAATGCGGCTGAATATGCCCGCAACCGGGTCCAGGGGAGAGCTTATAACGACCCCAAAGGCAGCAGGGTGCCGATTATAAAACATGCCGATATCAGGCGCATCCTGCTGAACCTTAAGGCCTGTACCGAAGGGATGCGGGCCATGGCTTTCAAAACTTACTATTACTTCGATGTCAGCCGCCACAGTCCTGATGAGGCAGAACGCCAGAGAGCCGCGGATCGTATCGAGGTCATGACCCCGCTGGTCAAAGCGTATAATACCGATATGGTCTGGCCTTTGGTAGGAGATGCCATCCAGCTTTACGGCGGTTATGGCTTTTCCGAAGAGTATCCCCTGGCACAGATCGCTCGGGATTGTAAAATCTATTCTTTGTGGGAAGGAACCAATTATATCCAATCCATGGATCTGACCGGCAGAAAATGGAACCTTAAACAAGGCCGGCTTTTCGAGGATTGGCTGCAAGACATAGAAGTGATCGCTGGCACCATGGCCGGGCGGGCGGAATTTGCGGCCGAAAGTGCCATCCTGATAGAAGGGTTAGCTTCCTATAAACGCATCAAAGCCAGGATGGATGAATTCAAAGAACAAGGTAAGGGGGAGATGCTGCCGCTCTATGCTACCCGAATATTACATGCCACCGCCCAGCTGTGCTGCGGAGCTTTATTACTGGACCAGGCAGCATTGGCAGCG